>JAFEHB010000011.1_pt1 | contig 259590 bp, 259 predicted proteins | sample 9267121 | NCBI WGS metagenome assembly JAFEHB01 (sample SAMN17103336, study PRJNA684904) | human gut metagenome | isolation source: diarrhea sample from child under the age of five | host: Homo sapiens | place: South Africa: Mafikeng, Mafikeng Provincial Hospital | collected 2019-09 | reverse complement strand
TCAATGGTCGGGGACTTTCACCCCTTGATCTCTACCGGTCTCCCGGCGCACACTGAATATATATACAGTAGTTTTGCCAATTTTACCGGTCAATATCGGCTCCAGCTATCAATCGCCAGCACTGAAATAACTCCTTGATGTCAATAGGGGTCTTCTTCAGCGCCAGCGAACCGTTTGCTGCTTTTGCGCGCAGCCCGCCCGCCGCGCGAGGTGGTAGATGCGCAGCGCCGCGGCATTCGCTTGACACTGTACATTAATACAGTAAAACTATCGCCCGCGATCAGCATACAGAGGACAGAAGATGTTTGTGGAACTGATTTATGACAAGCGCAATTTTGCCGGGCTGCCGGGCGCCAGAGAGGCCATTCTTAACGAGCTGACCAAACGCATGCAGCGCATTTTCCCGGAGGCGGAAGTGCGGGTGAAGCCGATGATGACGCTGCCGGCGATCAACACCGACGCCAGCAAGCATGAAAAAGAGCTGATCAGCCGCACGGTGCAGGAGATGTTTGAAGAGGCGGATATGTGGCTCACTGAAGAGTGATCCCGCCCGTCAGTCGCGGCGACCACCTCTTTAAGAGCTTTCCCGGATGTGGCAGAGCCGCGGGCAACAGTACAATAGCGGCGGTTGCAGACTGGCAATGCAACCTTCGCTCACCTGCTGGCTCTTGCATACGGCCAGCAGGTGAGCCCTACCTGTCTCCCCTCATCGCCTCACAGCGTCTCCGGTAGCGCCGCTATAATTCTATCCACTAGCCCGCGATGCTGATGGACCTTCCCGCATTTAACAATGATCTGCCTGGCGTTGTCATAGCCCGGGGCCCACAGCCGGTTATTAAGCAGAACGTCCTTATAGACCGCGATCAGCGGTTTGTTCCACGCCGCCGCCATGTGCACCACCGAGGTGTCCGGGGAGATAATCAGCTCCGCCTGGGCGATCAGCGCCATCGCATAGTGTAACGTGTTAAATGGGTTAATCACCACCTCCGGCGGCAGCGGGATGCGGATCTCGCGCCGGTGATCGAGCAGAATAACCGCGCTCCCCGGGTGGCGGGCCAGCAGTTTGTCGAGCAGTTCCGCCAGCTGCGTCTGCGAGAGACTGCGGTCGGCATGGCCGGCAAAAATATTAATCACCACCGCTTTTCCGCTTAGCGACGCCAGATACTGCGCCACCTCCTGCATAATCGGCCCGGGCACCGCCAGGTCGTAAGCGTCCAGCCCGCGGGTGTCCAGTTGGAGATAATCGGCGATCAGCTCGAACGTTTTCGTCACGTGCCAGCGCTGGCAGTCAAAATCAAAAGAGTGGGAGTAGTGCTTAATCGATGGCCATTTATTAAACCCGAGCACTGATTTGGCTTTTATTTGTCGGAAAAGCCGCAGGCGATGCACGGGAATATCGAACAGCGAAGGATCAATAATAATATCGTACTTATTATTAGCCAGTTCATTAATAACGTCGCGAGGAACGTTATGATTAAATTTACGCAAAAAATCGGCGGACGTGATCGGGTCAGCTTCATAAATATGGCGGATCCGCGGGTTATAACGCATCACCTGACTGTTAGAGGTCGTCAGCAAAAAATCAACGATATAGCCTGACTGATGCAGGCATTTCACCAGCGCGGAATCCACCACTACATCGCCGACCGCCCCCTCATTGCGCATCAACAGGACGGTTTTCGCAGACGACAAATCTACCGGCTGACGGCGTCGGCGATCCCAGAGTGCTTTCGCCACCCCCACCCGCAGGGCATTACGTACTTTCTTAGTAAAGTAATTCCGCCGTCTGTTGAGCTCCCTTATTTTATTAAATTTCTTGCGTGGGGAACCCTGCATGGTTGCATCGTGCATCATCCTAACCTCATTACGGCAATTATTAATATTCTGTGTCGTCCGATAGAGACTGAGCGAAATAAAAAAAGTTCGATTGAAAATGAAAATCATTCTTTTTTTTATTTACAAAACTCATCTGCGCCTGCGGGATTGCACCACAGCACTGTGAAGTAATAATGAGCGAATGGTGAATTTCCCGGCCCACCGTTGGCAGGCCGGCGCAACAGCGCTAAGCTGGCTGCTTTATGATGTCAGGAGGACGCTATGCTTGAAGCAGTAGAAGGTAATATCCACCAGCGGCTGTGCGCGCTGCTCGACGAGCACCGGGCCCGCTACCGGGTGATGGCGCACGAGGCGGTCGGTCAGTGCGAAGCCGTCTCGGCAATCCGCGGCACCGCGCTTGGCCAGGGCGCGAAAGCGTTAGTCTGTAAAGTGAAAGGAAACGGCGTCAACCAGCATGTGCTGGCGATCCTCGCCGCCGATCGGCAGGCCGATCTCGCCAGCCTGGCCCGGCATATCGGCGGCAGCAAAGCCTCGCTGGCCAGCCCGGCGGAGGTGGATGCCCTCACCGCCTGCGTGTTCGGCGCCATTCCCCCCTTCAGTTTCCATCCGGCGCTGCGGCTGGTGGCGGACCCGCTGCTGTTTGAACGCTTTCCACAAATCGCCTTTAACGCCGGGCGCCTGGACCGGTCGATCATTCTCGACACCGAAGACTATTTACATATCGCCCGACCAGAGATCGCGACCTTTCGCCGTCTTAGCTAACCGGGCATCCGCCCAGATTTCCGCCGCATGGCGTAAAAATCCTGTTTATTCACGCCACGATGCGTAGAGTAAGCGGGATATTTTTGGCATTCTTATTTTGGCAAGGACCTCTGTACATGTTTGATACCACCCTGTTGATCCTGCTGGGTCTGGCGGCGCTCGGCTTTATCAGTCATAACACCACCGTGGCGATCTCCATCCTCGTGCTGATTATCGTGCGCGTCACGCCGCTGAACGCCTTCTTTCCCTGGGTTGAGAAACAGGGACTGACCGTCGGGATCATTATTCTGACCATCGGCGTGATGGCGCCTATCGCCAGCGGCACGCTGCCGCCCTCGACGCTGATCCACTCCTTTATGAACTGGAAATCGCTGCTGGCGATTGCGGTCGGGGTGTTTGTTTCGTGGCTCGGCGGGCGCGGCGTCTCCCTGATGGGCTCCCAGCCGCATCTGGTGGCCGGGCTGCTGGTCGGTACAGTACTCGGCGTCGCCCTGTTTCGCGGCGTCCCGGTCGGGCCGCTGATTGCCGCCGGGATCATCTCATTGTTTATTGGGAAGTCGTAGCCAGGCTACCGTGATAGCGGCCCGGTGTCTGCCCGAGCCCTTTTTTAAACATGGTGATGAAGGCGGTGGTGGAATCGTAGCCCAGCGCCTGAGCCGTCTGCTGCACCGTCTGCCCGCGGATCAGCAGCTGCAGCGCGAGGATCAGCTGCAGCTGATGGCGCCAGCGGCGAAAGCTCAGCCCCGTTTCGCGCACTACCAGGCGGGCCAGATTCCGCTCGCTCATCGCAAACACCGCCGCCCACTGGCTCAGGGTCTGCCAGCGCGCCGGATCCTCAGCCATCATCGTCACCATTTGACGAATTTTCGGGTGGTTTGATACCGGCAGCTGCAGGTGCTCCTGCGGCTGGCGGGGCAGCTCATCAAACAGAACCTGCACCAGCCGGGCCGTGGCGGGGGCGGCCAGCGACTCTCCGCCGCGCTCCGCCAGAGTAAGGATCAGCTCTCGCACCAGCGGGGAAATCTTTAACGTACAGCAGCGATCCGGCATCGGCGCGGCGCCCGGCTCGATGAACAGGAAGCATACCTGGGCGCCGGGGGTAGCGCGGTTACTGTGGGACAGCTGCCCCGGAACCCACACCGCATACTGCGGCGGCACCATCCACATTGCGTTCTCCACCTCGCAGGTCAAGGCGCCGTGCAGGGCAAGGATCAGCTGCCCCTTACGGTGGGAATGCGCCGGAATAAACTGCTCCGCCTCCACTACCCGGATACGAAAGGCAATGGCCGATTCGTGGCCACTGTCCGGTTCATAGCCATCCAGCCCCAGTCCAATCATCATATTGTCCGATATTAGCGATAATCTGTCATTTTAGCTTGATTTAAACGAGGGACAAAGCCGCTATCGTAACCCCCTCGTTAGTTACCTTGAGAATGATATGTCTTCTGTGATCTCCTCTACCGGCCGCCGCCCCGCGCTGCTGATTGCCGGTATCCTGCTCATCGCCACCACCCTGCGCGTGGTCTTTACCGGCGCGGCGCCGCTGCTGGACGCGATTCGTAGCGACTATGGCCTGACCACCGCGCAGACCGGGCTGCTCACTACCCTGCCGCTGCTGGCCTTTGGCCTTGTCTCGCCGCTGGCGGCAGGGGTTGCCCGCCGGTTCGGCATGGAACGCAGCCTGCTGCTGGCGATGCTGCTGATCTGCGCCGGCATTACCCTGCGCTCCCTGCCCTCCGCTGCGCTGCTGTTTATCGGCACGGCGGTAATCGGCTGCGGCATTGCGCTGGGTAACGTGCTGCTGCCCGGGCTGATTAAACGGGATTTCTCGCAACATGTCGCGCGGATGACCGGCGCCTATTCCCTGACGATGGGCGGCGCGGCGGCGCTTGGTTCGGCGCTGGTGGTCCCCGTGGCGATGGCCGGATTCGGCTGGCGCGGGGCGCTGCTGCTGCTGATGGTCTTCCCGCTACTGGCGCTCCTCAGCTGGCTGCCGCAGTCCCGGCGCCGGGCGGAGACGCCATTGACCGGCTCAGGCGCTATGCATAACCGGGGGATCTGGCGGTCGGCGCTGGCCTGGCAGGTGACGCTGTTCCTCGGCATCAACTCGCTGGTCTATTACGTGATTATCGGCTGGCTGCCGTCGATTCTGCAGAGTATGGGCTATAGCGAAGCGCAGGCCGGCTCGCTGCATGGCCTGCTGCAGCTGGCGACCGCCGCGCCCGGCCTGGCGATACCGCTGATCCTGCATCGGCTGCGCGACCAGCGCGGGATCGCGGTGCTGGTCGCCCTGATGTGCGCCATCAGCGCCGCCGGGCTGTGGCTGTTGCCTGAGCTGGCGATCGGCTGGACGCTGCTGTTCGGCTTTGGCTCCGGAGCCACCATGATCCTCGGCCTGACGTTTATCGGCCTGCGCGCCAGCTCGGCGCATCAGGCCGCGGCGCTGTCAGGGATGGCGCAGAGCGTCGGCTATCTGCTGGCCGCCTGCGGGCCGCCGCTGATGGGCAGGATCCATGATGCCAATGGCGACTGGCATATTCCGCTGCTGGCGGTGGCGCTGATTTCGCTGGTGATGGCGGTCTGCGGCGCGCTCGCCGGACGTGACCGGGAAATTAACCCCTGAAGATGACCGGCAGCGCCCGCTGCCGGTGGAATTATTGTGCCGCGGCGCGGAGAAACGCCTGCACCAGCGGCGCGGGACGCCCGTCCAGCGCGTGACGCTCATGCTGGAACAAGGTGGCGACAAAAAACGGGTGCGTCACCAGCTCGACGGCGCGGATCTCACCCTCTTCATCCCAGCCGGTGACGCGCAGATCGCCCTGCTCCAGCTCCGCCGCAAACGCGCTGCTCACGCCGTACCGGCAGTGGTAGCCCTCTTCAATGCTCTCCCGGCCATAGGCGCGGGCAATCAGCGTATTCGCCCGCAGCTCGACGACGGCAGAGGTCTCCACCAGCGAGCAGCTGAGGGGAGCGATCACCTTCCGCCCTTCGCTGTCGGTTTCCGCATGTCCGGCGTCCTGCCAGCCGAGCACGTTGCGGGCGTATTCAATCACCGCGTGCTGAAAGCCGCCGCAGGTGCCGAGGAAAGGAATGCTGTTTTCCCGGGCATAGCGGATCGCGGTAAACGCGCCTTCCGGGTGACGATACGGGCTGCCGGGAACGACCCAGATGGCATCGTACTCCGCCAGCGCCTCGCCGGAGGCGATCGATGGGGTGGCGAGCCAGTCATATTTCACCGGCTGCTCCAGCACGGCGGCGGCATCGTCTATCGCCAGGGGAATGGCCTGATGGGCAACAATATCGGGGTGATAATCGCCGACAAGGGCGAGGCGTAAAGGAGTTTTCATAGCAGGTTCCTTATGTCTGGACGAGACGGACAGCACAAGGCACGTCAGAATAGCGATCCCGCCTGTGGAACACAATCCTTATTTTCACCCCACCGCCGTGGCCGACGGGTGAGGTATACTGGAAAAAGCGCGTAAGGGAGAGAGAATGAAAAATAAGCTTTTGGTCAGCGCCTGCCTGATGGGATTCCAGGTGCGGTATAACGGTAGCGAGAAGGCACAGCTGGCGGCGACGCTGTCCCGCTGGCAGCAGGCGGGGCGGCTGGTGATCCACTGCCCGGAGCTGGCGGCCGGTCTGCCTACGCCCCGACTGCCGGCGGAGATCCTCGGCGGCACCGGCGGCGATGTGCTTGCCGGACGGGCGCGGATCGTGGAAAGCGACGGCCGCGACGTCACCGGACATTATCAGCTGGCCGCCTGGCTGGCGCTCAGCGCCGCCCGGGAAGCGGGCTGTCAGGCAGCGTTACTCACCGACGGCAGCCCTACCTGCGGCAGCCAGTATGTCTATGACGGTTCCTTTCGCGGACGGCGCAAAGCGGGCGCCGGCGTGGCCGCCGACCTACTCCGCGCCCACGGCATCACGGTATTTTCCGACGGGCAAATCCCGCAGTTGCTCGCCTGGATGGCACAGAAGGAGCAGGATGATGATTCAGTGTAAACGGGTGTATGACCCGCAGGAAAGCAGCGACGGCTATCGGGTGCTGGTCGACCGTCTCTGGCCGCGGGGGATTAAAAAAGAGGCGCTGGCCTGTGATGAGTGGTGTAAGGAGTTAACGCCTTCCGCTGAGCTGCGCAAAGCCTTTCACGGCGAGGCGATCGATTTCGCCCACTTCAGCCAGCGCTATCGTCAGGAGCTCGACGCCCATCGCGAAACGGGCCTGCGGCTGGCGGCGCTGGCGCAACGCCAGCCGCTGACGCTGCTGTACGCTGCGAAGAACACCGAGCAGAATCATGCCCGGGTGTTGGCCGCCTGGCTGGCGGCCCTGCCGGTTACGATTTAGCCGGATGATCCCGGCGCCACAGCGCCCACTCGTCGAGAGTTTCGCCGCTGGGTAGTTTGCACTGGGTGCTGACGCCCTGCGGCGTTTGCACCGGCACCCGGGTGCCGCCGGATTGCTGACAGTATACCGCCGCGGGGTTGGGCATGCCGATGGTTTTCGTCGGCGCAGTGGGCTGCGGCTGGGCACAGCCGGCTAATACCAGTGGCAGAATAGCCAGTAGCTTTTTCATTGTTCCTCCCTTTCCTGAATGCCCGGGGATTTTAGCCTGAATCTCCACGTTTTCTCCATCTTGCCTGCACTTTTCCCCCGTAGAGTAGCCCTGTTCTCGAACTGACCAGAGAACAGATCATTCCATAATCAATGAGTTTTTCCCCGTCGCCCCCGACGGGGCTTTTTTTCCCACCGCGTGGACAAGTATTCCCCAGACAGATGTGATAAATTTAAAAATATCACTGTTTATTTGACGCTGATGTCCGTTTGCAGCCCAATATGCTGGGGTGACGTTTGGCGTGCTGGAGCTGTATTATTCATGTCAGATTTTATTCTTGCCCGGGTGTCGCAAACCCTCGCTGCGGAACAGTCCCTGGAAACCCTGGTGCGCCAGCTGCTGGAGATGCTGGAGGCGGTGACGCGAATGGAGTCCACCTACCTCACCCGCATTGATACCAACGCCCAGCGGCAGCAGATCATGTTCGCCCACAACAGCAGCGAAATGCAGATCCCGGAAGGATTTTCCGTCCCCTGGGATGAATCCCTGTGCAAACGCGCCCTTGAGGATCAGTGTACGTTTAGCAATGACGTTGCCAACCGCTGGCACTCCTGCATCGCCGCCCAGGAGCTGGGAATCGCTACTTTTTTAAGCATTCCCGTCCGCCTGGCCGACGGCTCTCTGTTCGGCACCCTCTGCGCCACCAGCCGGCAACAACAGCCTTATAACCTCGAAGGCGAACAGGTCATGGGCCTGTTTGCGAAGCTCATTTCCCACTACGTGGAAAAAGACACCCTGGTGCAACAGCTGCAGGCGGCAAACGTCGCGCTGGAGCTGCACTCGTCTACCGATGAGCTCACCCAGCTTCCCAATCGCCGCGCGCTGTTTAAGCAGCTGGCGTTACGCTTTGCCTCCGCCCGCGCCCAGCAGCAGCAGGTCTCGCTTATTTTTATCGATCTCGATGGTTTCAAAGCCATTAACGATCGGTTCGGCCATCCGTGCGGCGACAGCTTTCTGGTGCAGGTCGGCAAACGACTCACCGCTGTCGCGCGCCGGGAAGATATCGTTGGCCGCCTTGGCGGCGATGAGTTTTTGATCGTCGGTAGCGCCCAGCAGCCTGCCGCACAGCAGGCGTATGTCACGTCCCTGCGTCAGGCTCTGTGCGGCGTCTACTTCCTCGGCGAACAGCGTATCGACTATGAGGGCGCCAGCTTCGGGGTGGTCACCTGCGATCCGCAGAGTATCGATGTTGAAGCGGCCTTACGCGCTGCCGATGAGGCGATGTACCAGGATAAGAAGTCCCGCCGCCAGGAGAATTTCATTCATATTGACTAAAGTACCGCGATATCCAGTATCATGCAGGGCATCATTCGTGGGCACAGGGACACAATCATGAAATTGGGTATTCTTTTCCCGGTGGCGATCTTTATCATCGCCGTCGTCTTTCTCGGCTGGTTTTTTGTCGGCGGCTATGCGGCGCCGGGTGGGGCATAATGAAAAAAAGCACCATTATCATGCTGGTTGTCGCCATCGTGGCGGTGGCCGGCAGCCAGTTCGGCTGGTGGTGATCGCCGCGGCGATATTGCGGATTTATCCTATCCCATCAATAAGTTAACCCTTTACACTCACGTTATCCGCCGCGGCATTCTCGGCCCCGGGGAATAAGAATAGCGGGAGAAGTAAGGATGAAAAAACCGATCGTGTTACCGTTGATTATTGCGCTGTGCACGCTGTTATCGGGATGCATTATTGACGATGGATATCATCCCCATCGCCACCACCACCATCATCACTATCATGACGACGACTAATGCTTCACGCTGTTGATAAGCCGATAAGACCGGGCGAACCGCGGTTCGCCCGTTGACGCTTAATCCTGACGATCGGCGCCGAGGAAAATAAAGCCGAGGGGGATAGCGAAGAGCGCGGTAAAGACAATGCTGTAAACCGTCACCATCGCCCCCTGCAGGAAGAACATGGACGTCGTCCACTCTGAGTACGGCATATTGTACTCGCTCACCACGCCCCCGAAGGTCGCCCGCCCCACTACCGCCAGCGCGATAGCAAACACCACCGCGAGCGACAGACAGTATTTTTTGCAGTTTTTATTGCTGAGGAGTTTTTGCAGAATCATCGGGGCTTCCTTTTTGCTGAGCGATAAACGGCTGTATATGTAACACCAATGCAATAAAAAATGAAGGGTTTTTGTTACAGGGCAGAATAAGAGACGGCGGGCCGGTCAGCGGGTAACCGGCCCGTGGGGATCAGGACTGCAGGGTAGCCAGGCGCGCGGCGAACCCGACGAAAACCAGACCAATCAGGCTGTTGCCAAGTTTAGCCAGCTTCTTGCGGGTTTTGACGTAGCGGGTGACAAACGAGCCGGAGAGGATCAAAAAGCTCATATAGCAGAAGCTAATCACCTCGAGGGTCAGCGCCAGGATAAAGAACGCCACGCCGGGGGTTTTGGCGTTGACATCGATAAACTGCACGAAAAACGACACATAGAACAGAATCGCTTTCGGATTGGTCAGGCTCAGGGTCAGGGAGCGCTTGAGGATCGCGCTCGCCGGCTCCGCGCTGGCGTCGGACTGGCCGTCGCGCTGGGTCAGCACCGCATAGAGCATTTTGCCCCCGAGCCACAGCAGGTAAATTGCCCCGAGGTAGCGCACGACGTTAAACAACACCGGCGTGGTTTTAATCAGCGTCGCCACCCCGGCGAAGGCCAGAAACATCAGCACTGCGTCGCCAATAAAGACGCCCGCCGCCGCCAGATAGCCTTTCTTCACCCCGTGGGCAATGCCCGTTTTCAGCACGAAAAACGTATTAGGGCCAGGAACGAGGATGATAAACACCGCCCCGACCAGATAGGTTAAATAATTCAGAACACCAAACTCAGCGAACACTCTGCACTCCTTCGCGCACGACTAAAACATGATCCGGCTCACGTTACCCCAACTGTCGGGATTTTGAAAGCGCAGCCTGTGCGGGAAGGTTAATAGACGGAAGGTTCGCCCAGCGGGCGGGTTTTAAAACGACGGTGTACCCACAGATACTGCTCGGGAGCGCGCAGGATCTCGCGCTCAATAACCTTGTTGATATAGCCGGCGGCGATCTGCTTATCCTCACCCGGATAGTCATTCATCACCTCGCTGATATGCAGGCTATAGCCCCGGCGATCCAGCTTACGTACCATGCTGATGCTCAACATTTTCGCGCCCGATAAGCGGGACAGGACATAGGTGCCGTTGGTGGTCGCCGCCTGCGGGACGGAGAAAAAAGGTGCAAAGACGCTGCCCTTGGGACCGTAATCCTGATCGGGCGCGAACCACACCGCTTCACCGGATTTTAAGGCATGCACCAGACCGGTCAGGTTGTTGCGATCGATCATCGCTTTGTTCGAACGCAGGCGACCGCGGGTTTGCACCCACTCCATCAGCGGGCTGTTGTGCGGCCGGTAGGTGGCCATCATTGGCCGACACAGCCCCATCGCGCGGCCGCCCAGCTCCAGCGACATAAAGTGCACGCCGACGACCATTACCCCTTTCCCACCGCTAAGCGCGTGATTAAGGTTGGCGAACCCCTCGACATCAAACCATTTTTTGACCCGCTCGTCGCTCCAGAACCAGGCCATGCCGGTTTCGATAAGCCCCATTCCCAGCGACATAAAGTTTTGATCGATCAGCGTCTCGCGCGCCGCTGGCGACATGTCCGGGAAGCAGAGTTCGATATTACGCCGGGCGATATGTTCGCGGCGTTTAAGAAAGCGACGGGAAAGGCGACCAGCGCTGGTGCCGATAAAATGCAGCAGCGGATAAGGCAGTTGCACGATTAACCAGAGGATGCCGAGCCCGAACCAGGTCAGCCAGTTACGCGGGTGTAAAAGTTGTTTATTAAATACGCAGGCCATGATTTTTCCTGTAAACATTAATTATGTGGTAACGCTTAAGGAAAACAGAATCCATTTATCATCATTAGGCGGTACGTACAGCAAGTTCGACAATACTAATCCGCTGAAATTCCCTCCGGCAAGTAAAAAACAGCAAGCTGACAAAAAAACATAATTGCGGCACATATGTTACTAAATGTAAACTTAAATCTTGAACCACGCTTAATATATTCATCATGCATATCATTTTCACGCTAATCATCAGCGTTACTAACGAAAACAACCGAAAGCTGCCGCAGTGCGGCCCTGGCCGCCGGTGGCAGGCGTCCGCTGAGCCGCGCGATCGGCGGCCTGACCGCGTTGGGATGCATCGTAGTCTGGCAAAGCGAGTATTAAACGCGTCCCAGTGCGAAATGCATCTTTTTTAATCCGTCAGCATAAGAAAGATTAAAACGACTTTAAGACAACAATTAAGAATAGACTTATTTAAACCTGCTTTTAAAATAAGCGCGGTGCATTGAAATACTGTGCCCGCCGGACAATAAAAAATATTTCTTTACGCCTCGTGGGAAACACAGGTGGAGTGAATGATGGGCAATCATCCGCCATCGATTTGCATGGAAGCCAGGTCATTGAGAAGAAAGCACGGCGAGGGTGTGAAAAACGCCCTCGCCGCAGAGGATCAGTAGGTATGGAAATATTGCTGAATCAGCTGCGGATCTTTAGTCTGCGTCAGCGCGGTCATCAGCAGTATACGCGCTTTTGCCGGGTTGAGGGAGTCGGCCACCAGCCCGGGCTGGCTGTCATCCGGCGGTACGACGCCGCTGCCGGTACGGGAGGCTCGCACCACCACGATGCCCGCCTGCTGCGCTTTTTTGATACCGGCGGCGCTACGTACCGACACCGACCCCGCCCCGGTTCCGGCGTAGATAATACCGTCGGCATGATGGGCGATCGCCGCATCGTACATATACTCCGGATCGTCCTGGTAACCATAAATAATCACCACCTTCGGCAGAACCTTCAGCTGACGCACATCGAACACCGAGCGCAGCGTGTGAATTTTATCCACCCGCGTCTCGAACTGGGGTTTTCCGCCCACCACGACACCAAGATAGCCCTCCTCGGGCGCCCGGAAGGTATCCAGCGAAGTGGCATTAGTTTTGGTGACAAAGCGCGCCGCGCCGATGCGGTCGTTAAGCACCACCATTACCCCGCGTCCCCGGGCATCAGGATCGGCGGCGACCGTGACCGCTTCCAGCAGGTTCATCGGCCCGTCGGCGCTGATCGCCGTCGCCGGGCGCATCGCCGCGGTAAAGACCACCGGCTTGTTGCTTTTCACCGTCAGATTGAGGAAATACGGGGTTTCATCCAGCGTGTCCGTGCCATGGGTGATCACCACGCCATCGACATCGTCCCGGGCCAATAGCGCATTCACCCGCTTCGAGAGCTGGAGAATAATATCGCTGGTCATATTCTCACTGCCAATATTGGCCACCTGCTCGCCCTCGACGTGAGCGATTTTACTCATTTCCGGCACGGCGTTAATCAGCGTCTGCACCCCAATCGCCCCGGCTTTATAGCCGGTTGTTTGGGTATTGCTGGCCGCCGAACCAGCAATCGTTCCGCCGGTGGCTAAAATAACAATATGCGGAAGACGCGTCTCGCTAAACGCCAGGCTGCTCATCGTCAATAACGCAATGGCAAGTAATGCTCTAAAATTCATACAGGTCACTCCCTTCATAGATATTAATCAAACTTACGCTTGCTTAATGCAAAGGGCTTGCCAGAATTCATTTCTTTTCTGGGGGGGAAATGGTTAACTATCAGACAATAATAAGGTTCTTAGGACGATATCGCCCAACTCTGGTGCACCACTGGATCTGAAACGGGCAGAGCTATGAACCAAAACATTCTGAGGATTTACCTGTTCAGCAACACACAACACGCATTGCGATCAGATTATCGACACTTCCGTCACCGGCGAGAGCATTTTTGCCCGCCAGGTCACGCGAACGGAGAACAGAGATGCGTATTGCCCTGAAGTCGGCCCTGATGCTGACCACCAGAGTCATCCAGATCATTAACCCTGAACTGCACCGGCATATGCAACGAACGGCCTTAATCGCCCTGACGCTGGCGCAAAGGCTGGAACTGCCTGACGAACGGCAGCAGACCATTTTTTGCGCCGCGCTGCTGCACGATATCGGCGTGCTGGGGGATAAACGCACCATTCATTCGCTGGATGCTATCGATAATATCCACGACCCGCATCAGCGCCAGGGTGTGGCGATGCTGGAGGGATTAGCGACCTTCCAGCCCATCGTTCCCTTTATTCGCGATCACCATTTTAGCCCGAACCACCGGGGCTCCCGCGAACAGCACATTGTCTATTTCGCTGATGCCTTTGAACGGCTGCTGCCGGCCGATAGCCACGTTGCCGCCTGGCCCACGCGGGCGGTGGTGGAACAGTTCGTCGCTTTGCATCGGGAGATCGATCCGCCGCTCTGCGATATCCTGTGCGAGGTCGCTGAAAATGCGAACTTCTGGCAGCACCTTCACCCCGGCCATATTCAGCGGCTGCTGGAGATTATTGGCCCCATCAACACGCGCTATCTGGATATTCACGGTCTGAAGGATGTCTGCCTGCTGATTGCCAAAATCGTCGACACCTACAGCAGCTTTACCGCCACCCATAGCATCATGGTGGGGGAAATCGCCCGCCAGCTTGCCCGCTGGATGCAGCTGCCGGAGCCCACCTGTCAGCAAATACAGATAGCCGGCTATCTACACGATATTGGCAAGGTCTATATCCCACTCTCCATTCTCGAAAAAGAGGGCGAGCTGGATGATGAGGAGCTGAGTCAGGTGCGGGAGCACAGCTACATGACCGGCGAACTTCTCAGCGACTATAGCGAGCTCGGCGACATCATTAACTGGGCCTCGAATCATCATGAAAAAATGGACGGCAGCGGCTACCCTCTGCATCTCGAAAAGGAGCACCTGACCCTCGCCGACCGGATTATCTCCATCGCCGATATTTTCACCGCGCTGACCGAAGATCGCCCTTATCGTAAAGGGATGGCCTGGCAGGAAGCCTTACAGATTATGGAAGCGGATGTTATAAATGGCGCTCTGGATAGCGATGTCTTCCTCGTTTTGCGCCACCATGCGGAAACGCTACACGCCATCATTCTTCAGACCCTTGCCCCTCTGCATAGCGAGCGCCGCCTCTGAAGCGGGCCGCCGTCGTGGCGGGGGCGGAGTTCTATAATCAAAACAGCTTCATCTGCATGCAAGGAAATTCACGGTGAGAATCGCCACCATCACTAACTGGGCTTACGGGATCACCGTTGGCCTGACGCTGGCTTCCGGGAGCGCTATGGTCATGGCCTCCAGCGCCGACCGCGTCGAACGCCAGGCAGTACAGCAGCGCCAGGTCTTTGATACCCTCTCCGACGAGGTGGAAAACGACGCCTGGGCGCTGTCTGACCTCGCCCGGCTGTACGTGATAAAGCCTTCACCGGAGACGCTTACGCAATATCAGCAGCTGCAGCAGACCGACAAGAGCATAGAGCAGCGGCTGGGCGGCCTGAAAGATAACGGCGCCAGCCGCGAGGAGCTGGCGCTGCTCCAGGATGGCCTGCGGATCGCCGATGAGCTACAGGATGAACAGCAGGCGGCCCTGGCGCATGTCGCTCGCGGCGATGCGCCAGCGGCCATCGCGGTGCTGTACGGCACCGCGTACGAGACTGAACTGGAGCGCATGCAGACGCAGATCGATCGCTTCCGCCAGATGCTTGAGCATCGCGCCGCCGTCGCTATCGACCAGGCCACCGAGCGCTCGCGGATCTGGCGTACGCTGTCGGAAATCATGGTCGGCCTGACCGCCCTGATGTTTTTGTTCGTCCTCGGCTTCATTCTCAAACGCCGGGTGCTCTACCCGGTGGTTCGCCTGAGCGACGTGGTCCAGCGTCTCGCCTCCCAGGATTATGCGGTGGAGACGCCGCACTTTACCCAGGTGGATGAGATTGGTGACATGGCTCAGGCGATCCGCATTTTTCGCGAGAACGGCCTGGCCCGTCAGCGGCTGGAGCAGCAGCGCGACGCCGACTGGGCGATCCGCGAGCTGCTGGCGCGTATGACTCAGCGGCTGCAGGGCTGTGAAACCATTGAGGATGTGATTAAGGTGGCGGAGCGGTTTGCGCCGAATATCGCCCCGACGATCCCCGGTAAACTGTATGTTCTGGATACCGACCCCTGGCAGATGCGCTGCGTAGCGCAGTGGCTGTCGCCCGCCGGTGAGACGACGCCCTTTTCTCCCGACGACTGCTGGGCGATACGGCGGGGACTCAGCCATCCGCCGGTGCAGGGCGAGCCCGATATCACCTGCTATCATCTGCCGGAGACGCACGCCGGCCAGTCGCTCTGCGTACCGCTCATCGCCCAGGGCGAAGCCATTGGCCTGCTGACTTTCCAGAACGTCACCGCCAGTGACGCTCCTTCCCGGGCCTATCTCGAGCTGATGGCGGAAGCGTTGGGCCTGGCGCTGGCCAATCAGCGTTTGCGCAGCGCCCTGCTGGAAAAAGCGCTGTTCGATTCCCTGACCGGCCTGCGTAACCGCCATCATCTTGACGAAGCGCTGCATTCGCAGATGGCGCTGGCGGTCCATACCCATACTCCGCTGAGCTGTCTGATGATCGACATCGATCATTTTAAAACCATCAATGATCGCTATGGCCATGAGGCTGGGGATCTGGTGATTAAGAGCGTTGCGACCATTGTGCAGCGCGCGGTGCGCGATATCGGCATGGCTTTCCGCTACGGGGGCGAGGAGTTTTTAGTGCTGCTCCCCGGGATTGACGAAGCCGGGGCGCACCAGTGCGCCAGCGAGATCTACACCCAGGTGCGCAATATGACGCTGCGCGATGGTCTGACCGAGATAGGCCAGGTGGATGTGTCGATTGGCATCGCCAGCTACCCGCAGCACACCCAAAGCGATAGTCTGCTGCGCGCGGCGGATGCCGCGCTGTACCGGGCGAAAGAGCTGGGCCGTTCAAGGATTGTCAGCTTTGGCCGCCTGAAGACCAGCTAACCGGGACTATCGCTCAGCGGTATTAAGCAGCGAGATAACTTTCCTTACCACTGCCGAACGAATATGGCGGTGGTAAACCATGCTCAGCTCACTCTCCGCCAGCCGATCCTGGAGATCGATATACACCACGTTATCAAGGCGTAAGGCCCGCGCCGAGAGCGGAACCAACGCCACTCCCACCCCGGCGGAGACCAGGCTAATCATCGAGGTAACGTCGTTAATCCGCTGCGCCACCTGCGGCGTAAAGCCCGCGACGCGACAGGCATCCATAAAAACCTGCTCCAGTCCGGTGCCCTGCGGATCGTCAAGCGAGATCCAGTTGTCAGTGCGCAATGAGGCCAGATTAAGCGCGCCCACGCCGGCCAGCGGATGCTGTTGATAGAGCGCCAGGCAGAGCTTTTCACGTACAAACGGCCTGACCACCAGCGCGTCCGGCGGCGAGGCCAGCGGCGCGCGGATGATGGCGATATCCAGACGCAGATCCAACAGCGCTTCGTAGAGCATTTGCACATCCCCCTGCACCAGCGACAGCTCAATCCCCGGCCAGTCGGCGCGCAGCCGGCGCAGGAGCCCCGGCAGTTTACTGTCGTACATCGCGCTGGAGACATACCCCAAATGCAGCCTCCCCTGCTCGCCCCGCGCGGTGCGCTGGGCGTCCAGCACCGCCTGATCGGCCATTTCCAGCGCCAGCCGCGTCTTGTGTAAAAAGGCCTCGCCCGCGGCGGTCAGAGTCAGACGGCGGTTGGCGCGGGAAAAGAGCACCACGCCCAGGCGCTGCTCAAGCTGCTTAATCTGCTGACTGAGGGCGGGCTGGGCGATATGTAACCGCTCCGCCGCCCGGTGCATATGCAACTCTTCGGCAACGACCACAAAATGGCGTAACGCTCGCAAGGACATGGTCGGACTCCTCCCTACAAATTGATAAGAAAAAGCTTATCAATAAAGCATAAATGATGCAATTGATAACCATTAGCCTGCGAAGCATACTGTGCGCATCGATACGCTAAGGAGAACATCATGACCGCACCGATTCAGGATCTGCGCGACGCCATCGCGCTGCTGCAACAGCATGACAATCAGTATCTCGAAACCGATCATCCGGTTGACCCTAACGCCGAGCTGGCCGGTGTTTATCGCCATATCGGCGCGGGCGGCACCGTGAAGCGCCCCACCCGCATCGGGCCGGCGATGATGTTTAACAATATTAAGGGTTATCCACACTCGCGCATTCTGGTGGGTATGCACGCCAGCCGCCAGCGGGCCGCGCTGCTGCTGGGCTGCGAAGCCTCGCAGCTGGCCCTTGAAGTGGGTAAGGCGGTGAAAAAACCGGTCGCGCCGGTGGTCGTCCCGGCCAGCAGCGCCCCCTGCCAGGAACAGATCTTTCTGGCCGACGATCCGGATTTTGATTTGCGCACGCTGCTTCCGGCGCCCACCAACACCCCTATCGACGCCGGCCCCTTCTTCTGCCTGGGCCTGGCGCTGGCCAGCGATCCCGACGACGCCTCGCTGACCGACGTCACCATCCACCGCTTGTGCGTCCAGGGCCGGGATGAGCTGTCGATGTTTCTTGCCGCCGGCCGCCATATCGAAGTGTTTCGCCAGAAGGCCGAGGCCGCAGGCAAACCGCTGCCGATAACCATCAATATGGGTCTCGATCCGGCCATCTATATTGGCGCCTGCTTCGAAGCCCCTACCACGCCGTTCGGCTATAACGAGCTGGGCGTCGCCGGCGCGCTGCGTCAACGTCCGGTGGAGCTGGTTCAGGGCGTCAGCGTCCCGGAGAAAGCCATCGCCCGCGCCGAGATCGTTATCGAAGGTGAGCTGTTGCCTGGCGTGCGCGTCAGAGAGGATCAGCACACCAATAGCGGCCACGCGATGCCGGAATTTCCTGGCTACTGCGGCGGCGCTAATCCATCGCTGCCGGTAATCAAAGTCAAAGCAGTGACCATGCGAAACAATGCGATTCTGCAGACCCTGGTGGGACCGGGGGAAGAGCATACCACCCTAGCCGGCCTGCCAACGGAAGCCAGTATCTGGAATGCCGTCGAGGCCGCCATTCCGGGCTTTTTACAAAATGTCTACGCCCACACCGCGGGTGGCGGTAAGTTCCTCGGGATCCTGCAGGTGAAAAAACGTCAACCCGCCGATGAAGGCCGGCAGGGGCAGGCCGCGCTGCTGGCGCTGGCGACCTATTCCGAGCTAAAAAATATTATTCTGGTTGATGAAGATGTCGACATCTTTGACAGCGACGATATCCTGTGGGCGATGACCACCCGCATGCAGGGGGACGTCAGCATTACGACAATCCCCGGCATTCGCGGTCACCAGCTGGATCCGTCCCAGACGCCGGAATACAGCCCGTCGATCCGTGGAAATGGCATCAGCTGCAAGACCATTTTTGACTGCACGGTCCCCTGGGCGCTGAAATCGCACTTTGAGCGCGCGCCGTTTGCCGACGTCGATCCGCGCCCGTTTGCACCGGAGTATTTCGCCCGGCTGGAAAAAAACCAGGGTAGCGCAAAATAAGCAATAGCCGCCGGTAAACGGCGGCATTTTTCCATGCCGCGCGATCCTGAGCGGATGGCGCAGGCAGGATTAATTGATCGCAGCGGCGAGATCTTTTTTCACCAGCTCGCGCTGCTCAGAGGTCAGCTCCTGGCTTACGTCGAAATGGCGATCGGGGCGTTACGCATGGGGGTATTTACAGGGAATGATCCTTCATAAAAAAGAGAGGCGCTTATCACTGCGCTAATAAAGACTATCTGTAGCAAAGGGGGTATTTAAAACTGGATAATAAAAGAATAGCAGGTAACCGAAACCAGCCCCCGGTCGACCCTCAACCGCAAAGAAAAATATATTCTTCCTTCCAGTAGCGGCCCTGACCTATGATGTCCCCGGCAGAAGTGATTAACCGTTTTTGCTTTTCGGTTTCGATACCCTCAACGATCACATGGCCGGTCAGGGTATGAATAGACTGCAACAGACCGGGCAAAGCGGGGTCGTTTTCTTTATCCCAGAAGTAATCCTTATCCACTTTGACGCAATCGAAGCGGAATCTCTCCAGCAGCGGGAAGGAGGTTCGCCCGCGACCAAAATCATCCAGCCAGACCGGACAAAGCGCCGCCAGCGTGCTTAGCGCCGTCAGCTCGCGGCCGGCGATAAACTCATGAAAATTCTCATTTATCTCCAAAGCAATATGCTTACACGAGCGCAGAAAATCGCAGAGATAGCGGTCCGTCAGAATAAAATGGCTTAATAAATCATCGATATTGAGCGAGATCGGCTTATTATCGACCAGGGAAAAATCAAATACGGAAAGCAACTCGATTTGTCGGGTAAATAGTGCAAGCTTATCGCTTTCGGTAAGCGTGGAGAAAGAAAACGCGGGCGCTGAGGCGTTATTTCGTGCGGGTGCTATAATATCTTTAGTGAGCAATTCCCACGAGTGGCAGCTGCCATCATCGCTAATAGCGGGCTCCAGTACGAAGCGATAGGAGGTATTTTTCGCGTTTTCTTCAACCATTTAAAAAATACCCAAAATAAGAAAGGGTTAAAGCATGTCATATATTTCCCGCCAACAAAAATAGTTTAAAATGATCGATAAGAAACATTCGATAGCTAAAAACTATCAACATATAATTTATTGATCGGTAAAGTGAATTAATATAAATTAGCCACCGCTGTCGCATGCGTTTAGACAACAATTAAAATATTGTTTCAAACCAGCCAGTTACATGACGAGCCGCATCCAGTCGTAGCCACATTACGCTTTTCCCCGGCGGCAAAAAAAAGCGTGGTGTAATAAAAATCAAAAATACAAGCCGCCAGTTTTCGTCCTCTCGTATGCCAAAAGATGAATAATCTCTGGCCCAACGCAACCGCTTGCCGATAATAAAAACGCTGCCCCGGTCAACGAAACGTCATACTTTACCGCTACCTTGCTGGCAGAACAGGCGCAGCGGATAAAGGGCAGTGAAAAGAAAATACATGGTTCCACTGGCGCTAATGCTCCTCATGCTCATCGCCAGCGCATGGCTGGAACCGGCCCTGCGGCCTGTCGCCAGAGGGCTGTGCGTCTGGTTCGACGGGGCAATGGTCAACTGTCTGCAGAGGCAACGGCTGGGCGAAAGGTTGCCGATTCACTCGCTGGCCAGGCGGTAAACGGGCACTCGTCGGGTGGTATTGAACAAATTGTCGCTGACCTCCACCTCCGTCGTGACAATCGCCATGCCGGACCGGCGCAACTGCGCGATGTCCGCCGCCACTCGCTGACTGCCGAACCAGAACAGGGCGTCGAGAGCGGTGACCGGCAGGCCGGCGTTCAGCGCCTGGCGGAGCCGCTCCCGGGCCGGCTTTATCTCCCGGGCAATCTGCTGGTACGGGGCCGCCGTCAGCCCGGTTGCATCGACGCGACGAATGCGGTTTGCCAGGCGGTAATGAAAGGCTTCCGGGACAGTCTGTAAATCCTGTTTCAAACTATAGACGCAGCCGTAACGTTTGCCGTTGAAAACGGCGGCTTTACGGCTAAGCTGCAACGTCTCGCGAACATCGGCGATTAGCTGCGGCGCGCGCACCAGCAGCAGGCGAAAAGGCAGCTCGAAGCTGGTGACATAGTCGACGTTCAGTAACGCAATGCGCAGGCGCTCCTCTGCCCCGGCCCGCAGCTGACGACACTCCAGGTATACTTCGCGCCACTGCTCCCGGAGCCGTGGCGTCTCACCGGCTTCGGTAAACTGGTATTTTTCAATATCGTAATCAATTCTCCCGGCCACCACGCATTCCTTTCTGAATCAGTCCGCGGGTTATATTATCATCCTCCGACGCCGTCCCCTATGCCCAACGCCGCTGTCGTTGTCGATTATTTACGATAAAGATAACGGGTGATGATCACATCAAGAACAAACAGCAGGAAGATAACGCTGCTTAACCATAATAAGCCTGCGAATAAATCAAGTAATTGCATCGTTGTTCCCTCGCCGTTGGCCCTAAAAAAGACGCTCCATCACCATAAAGTAGTTAACAACCACCTTAACAGCCACAGAATAAAATTATTTAGCACGATGCCATCCCGAGCCCGGACAGATTCATTTTATTGTCATTAATTTGTCATCAAAAAATGTCTATCATCAACCGGCGCCGCAGGGTCGTCTCTGCCGTCATGGTATGGCGGACAACGCGTCGCCACGCGGTTTAACAACACGGAATAACCTCGCCCTGCCTCATTCTTACTGTCATTGCATAATTTTATACCAGGCACGTTTGTCATCCTGCTGAATAATCCGTAAAAGCGCCGTAAGCAATAAAACCCCTGCAGATTGGTTTACCATGGAGAAATAAGATGCCTAGCGAAAAAGCCCGCAGCCTTGACCATTTCTATGAATTACTGGCGACAGGACAACACCCGAAGATTGAACTCGATTTTGATGTCGCCGCGGACGATTTTTTTAAAATCGCCACCGAGTTTGGCGATATTGGCGCGAGGATCACCCGGGTTAACGAACGATTTATTATTAAGATCAAGCCGCCGAAGGCATAAACACCCGGCCCGAGTCGTTGCAGCAGATCACCGGTTTGTGCGCATCCCTCTCGGTCATCCCTGACCGGACGGCGCGACGCGCCGGCAAATCCTCACCTGCCGGCGCGAATCAGGCTCAGTGATAGCCCTCGCTGCCGGAGACTTTGCCGCGAAAGACGTAGTAGCTCCAGGCGGTATACATCAGGATCACCGGGATAATGAGCAGCGCCCCCGGCAGCATAAATACCTGGCTGGAGGGCGGCGCAGCGGCATCCCACAGAGAGATATGCGGTGGGATAATGTTCGGCCAGACGCTGATCCCCAGCCCGCTGAAGCCGAGGAAAATCAGGCCCAGCGTCAGGATAAAGGGACGGGCGTGGCTGGCGGGGCGCGCGCTCAGGCGCCAGATCCACAGGCTCAGAGCCAACACCAGAATTGGCACCGGCACGAACCAGAAGAAATTGGGCAGCGTAAACCAGCGTTCCGCCACGTAGCGCCAGCCCAACGGCGTCCAGACGCTGACCACCGCAATCACCACCATCAGCGCCAGCAGTACCTTGCGGGTCAGCTCGCGCATCCGCTGCTGCAGCGCGCCTTCGCTTTTCATAATCAACCACGTGGTGCCCAGCAGCAGATAGGCCACCACCAGCCCCAGACCGCAGAACAGATTGAAAGGGGTAAGCCAGTCCAGCGTCGAACCGGCGAAGCGGCGGTCAGCCACCGCAAAGCCGTTGATAAACGCGCCGACGACAATCCCCTGGCTGAAGGTCGCCAACAGCGAGCCGCCGGCAAAGGCATAGTCCCAGAAGATGCGATGCGAGGGAACCGCTTTAAAACGAAATTCAAAGGCCACGCCGCGAAAAATCAGGCCGATGAGCATCGCCGTCAGCGGGATAACCAGCGCATCGGTGATCACCGCATAGGCCAGCGGAAAGGCGCCGAACAGCCCTGCCCCGCCGAGCACCAGCCAGGTTTCGTTACCATCCCAGACGGGGGCGACGCTGTTGACCATCACATCGCGCTCTTCGCCATCATGCACCACGCTGAACAGCATCCCAATACCTAAATCGAAACCATCCATCACGATATACATCAGCGTGGCGAAGACAATGATGACAAACCAAATCACCGAGATATCGATGCTCATGATGCGTTCTCCTCATCACGCACCGGCTCAGCCGCTGAGAGCGGACGCGCCGGGGTGCCTGCGGTTTGCGAGATCAGCTCCGTCACCGGCTGCGGCCCTTTTTTGATAAGCCGGAAAATGTAGTAATACCCCACGCCAAACACGGCGCAGTAAACCACGATAAATACCAGCAGGCTGATGGCCATCTGCAGGGTGCTGTGCAACGACACCGCATCCCGCGTGCGCAGCAACCCGTATATCACCCACGGCTGGCGGCCCATCTCGGTGGTCACCCACCCGGCGACCAGGGCAATAAGACCGGCGGGCCCCATACAGAGCGCAAACCACTGGAAGGGACGCGAGTGGTACAGCCGCCGCCGATAGCGCAGCCAGGCGCTGCAGATCCCTAAGGCGATCATCAACACGCCCATCCCGACCATGATGCGAAACGACCAGAAGACGGCGGGCGAATAGGGTCGGTCCTCTTTCGGGAAGTCTTTCAGGGCCGGCACCTGCTTATGCAGGCTGTGGGTAAGGATCAGGCTACCGAGAGCGGGGATCTCAAGACCATAGCGGGTCCGCTCCTGCTCCATGTCCGGCAGGCCAAACAGCAGCAGCGGCGTGGCCTCGCCGGGGCGATTTTCCCAGTGCCCTTCGATGGCCGCGATCTTCGCCGGCTGATGCTCAAGGGTGTTAAGACCATGCATATCCCCCACCACCGCCTGGATCGGCGCCACCAGCAGCGCCATCCACATCGCCATCGACAGCATTTTGCGGATGGCCGGCGAGTCGTTGCCGCGCAGAAGATGCCACGCGGCAGACGCCCCGACGAACATGGCGCTACTGAGAAACGCGGCTATCGCCATATGGAACAAGCGATACGGAAAAGAGGGGTTAAAGATAATCGCCAGCCAGTCCTGCGGGATGAGATGGCCATTTTCGATGATAAAACCCTGCGGCGTCTGCATCCAGCTATTGGAGGCAAGGATCCAGAAGGTAGAAACCAATGTGCCAAGCGCCACCATGCAGGTGGTAAAAAAATGCAGCGCTGGCGGCACTTTATTCCAGCCAAACAGCATCACCCCGAGGAATCCCGCTTCAAGGAAGAAGGCGGTCAGCACTTCGTACAGCAGCAGCGGGCCGGTAATACTGCCAGCGAACTGGGAAAATCCGCTCCAGTTGGTGCCGAACTGATAGGACATGACTAATCCGGAGACTACGCCCATGCCAAAATTGACGGCAAAGATTTTCAGCCAGAAATTGTAGAGTGAACGCCAGACATTATCCCGGGTTCGCAGCCACATCCCCTCAAGCACCACAAGGTAGCTGGCAAGGCCGATGGTGATGGCCGGAAAGAGGATATGGAAGGATACGGTAAAGGCGAATTGCAATCGGGCCAGATGAAACGCGTCGAATTCAAACATATTCCACACCCATCATTGTGAATCGCCCCGGCCGCAGCCGGGGCTCATGCGAACATCACTTAGCTGATGATGAAGTGTTTTGCTTCCCGGCGCCGAGTTCGGCGCCGGTCAAAGGATCGCCCTGCGGGTCAGACTGCGTTCGCTTCAGCATCGCTTTGCACAGCGCTTCCTGCTCTGGCGTCAGGCCGACAGAAGCACTGCCATCTCCGCCATCTACGGCCGGCTGTGGATCCTTGACATAATCGAAGTGTTTGTCACTGTTCCAGCTGCCGCGTACTTCTCCACCTTCAGACATATTGTAGTAGGTGTTAGCGTACTCGCTAATGGGCGGCAGTTTGCCCGGTGGATAGTTGTTGCGAATCGACTGCAGGGCCTTCTCAAAAGAGAGCTGATGCGCCGCTTCGCGGGTCATCAGGAAGGCCAGCGCGTCTTTCACGCCAGGATCGTCGGTCACGTTGATCAGGCGTTCATAGACGATCTTCGCCCTCGCCTCCGCCGCGACATTCGACCGCAGGTCGGCGGTGGGTTCGCCGATAGTATCAATGTAGGCCGCCGTCCACGGCACGCCCGCCGAGTTGGTCAGCGGGGTACCGCCGCCGTACAGCAGGGATGTAATATGGCTGTCATTGCCGTTGGCGGTGAGCGAACGATAGAGTTCCGCTTCGCTCTCGGTGCCCTCCGCCAGGGCTCCTTTGGCGCCTTTATTCAGCATGCCGACCAAAGTGCCAATGATCTCCAGATGGCTCAACTCCTCTGTCGCGATATCCATCAGCATATCTTTGCGGCCGGGATCGTCATCGCTTAATCCCTGGGTGAAATAACGACACGCGGCGGCCAGCTCGCCCTGAGGGCCGCCAAACTGTTCGAGCAGTAAATTCGCGAGCCCCGGATTCGGTTCAGCAACGCGTACGGTATACTGCAGTTGTTTCACATGACGAAACATGGGCCTGCCTCCTGGGTTATTTTTTCGCTTCTACGCCGTCAGCATCTGAACGCAGGAGAAACTGCTCCGTAGTCTGAGGAATATGTTTAATCAGCCAGTCGGCCATTTCCCGCTCTTCCTCCAGGATGGCTTCAATGGCTGGGATGGAGGCGGTATCGCCCGCTTTTTCAGCGGCCGCCAGCAGAGAGGTATAGCAGGCGATTTCAAACTGCTCGAAAACGTACCCGCTGATCGAGCCTTTGACGATTTCATCGGAAGGAAACATCCCGCCGATGGACTGGCCGAGAGCCGCCATTTTACTCATCGAATCTTTAATCACCGAGCGCGAAATCTCATTGCGGTCGAGGATCTCTTCCAGCACGGTAATTTGCCGTTTGGTCTCGTTAACATGCTGTTCGATTCTGGCACGGAGATCCGGATAATTATCGATACGGCCAGCCATTGATTCCAGCATGGACTCTGCCTGTTTTTCCATGGCATGCGCATCTCGTAGCCAGTCATGGTAATGTTCAACGTGATTCATCGTGATTTCCTCGTGTCAGGGAGAGTTTATTTTTCCGCTTTCTTATTAATATTACCTACCGCCAGATCGGTTAATTTCACATCGGTTTGTTTTTCTTCTTCCAGGGTTTCGGCAAGCAGTTTGGCTGCTTTTTTATAGCCCAACTGCTCTGCCAGGGTGACCAGAGTACCGTAACTGGCAATTTCGTAATGCTCGACCTTTTGCGCAGCGGCAATTAATGCAGCATCACGTACCTCATTTTTTTCCGTGCTCTCAACGACTTCATTAGCTTCTTCGATTAATCCTTCCATGGCCACGCATTTCATGCGTTTGATTTTCAGGTTGGATTCCTGTTCAATAATCTGGTCGATACGTTCGATCTGGCCCTGGGTTTCTTCAAGATGAGCATTGAACGCCGCGCTGAGTTTTTCACTGGACGCCGCTCTGGCTAGTTTAGCCAGCCCGCGGGTTAATTGTTTCTCTGCGCTGTAGGTATCTGAGAGCAGGTGAATAAATACATCTTCAATGCTTTTCATATTCATAGAAATACCTTCTGGAGTCAGAAAATAACTGCGAGTCTGTGACAGACTCGCAGGAGATACTTTCACTTCAGGGTGCAAGGAAAAGGATAATCAGGAATTATCGGACTTGCGGCCACCGCCGTGGCTATTCTGTCCGCCTTTTTTACCCGCTTCGGACGCACGCTGCGGATCATTTTTAAAGTTCCCGCCGCTGTGCTGACCACCTTTACGACCTGCTTCAGAAGCTTTTTCACGGTCTTCAGCAAAATTACCGGAACCACCACGATGCTCTGCCATATTTCACCTCATGTATATCGGTTATGTCAGTACGATACGAAAATATTCCGTATCACTCGTCGTTCGATATTTAAATCTAGCGGGTAATGCTGGTTAGTCAAATTATTATTCCGTTTTTTCGACACCTTTTAGCAGTAATTCGGAATAATTCTACAAGACACCTCAAAAATAACCAGACGGCACCTTGCCGCTAACTCACTGTGTTCAGGGAAATAATGTATGCAGATCACCTCTGCGGCAAATAATTATCTATACCGGAGGATTACTACCGTTGGGTTATATAACGAAGCGGCAGCATTGTCCTTTGCCAGACGGAAATTAAGAATTTTCCCTGATTTTACGGATAAAAAAAGCCGCTGGGGAAGCGGCTAGCAAACAAAATGGAGCGAATATCATGCCCGATTAATACTGGCACACATAAGGGCAATAGGCAAATAACTCGAACAGACCAGCCGGGAAATAAGCGAAGCGTGGAATATATTCAGCCCATGGAATATCACGCAGTTCTATTATTAGTACTCTACGCTTTATTTTTTACGATGATTTATCGGTGACGATAGCAGCCGTTCACCAGGCCAAAGAACCGCATGCTGTCAACCTTTCTCTCGAGGAGAATATTCTATGAAAGCACTCACTTATCACGGCCCGCATCATGTCAGCGTCGACACCATGCCTGACCCGGCTCTTGAGGCAGCGGACGATATTATTCTGCGCGTCACCGCGACAGCGATTTGCGGTTCCGATCTGCATCTGTACCGCGGAAAGATCCCCGGCACGCACCATGGTGATATTTTCGGCCATGAATTTATGGGGGAAGTGGTGGAAGCCGGTTCCGAGGTCACCGCGGTCCGCAAAGGCGACCGGGTGGTTATCCCGTTTGTCATCGCCTGCGGAGACTGCTTCTTTTGTCGCTTGCAGCAGTATGCCGCCTGCGAAAGCACCAATAGCGGCCAGGGAGCGACGCTCAATCGAAAAGGCATTTCGCCACCGGCGGCGCTGTTTGGCTATAGCGATTTGTACGGCGGGATCCCGGGCGGCCAGGCGGAATATGTACGGGTCCCCAAAGCCAATACCGGACCGTTTAAAGTGCCAGACACCTTACCCGATGAAAAGGTGCTGTTTCTGTCAGATATTCTGCCCACCGCCTGGCAGGCGGTTAAAAACGCCGAGGTCAAACCCGGCAGTAGCGTGGCTATTTTTGGCGCCGGCCCGGTAGGCCTGCTCTGCGCCTCCTGCGCCAGGCTCAATGGCGCAGAACAGATATTTATCATCGATCATAACGATTACCGACTCGATTTCGCGCAACAACGCTATGGCGCGATCCCGATAAACTTTGACCACCATGACGATCCTGCGCAGTGGATTATCGATAACACGCCGGGCCATCGCGGCGTCGACGCGGTGATCGACGCCGTGGGCTTCGAGGCGAAAGGTAGCCTTACGGAAACCGTCCTCAGCACCCTGAAAATCGAGGGGAGCAGCGGAAAAGCCCTGCGCCAGTGCATCGCCGCCGTGCGCCGCGGCGGCATCGTCAGCGTACCCGGGGTTTACGCCGGTTTCATCCACGGCTTTATGTTTGGCGATGCCTTTGATAAAGGACTGACCTTCAGGATGGGACAAACCCACGTCCACGCCTGGCTGCCGGATCTGCTGGCGCTTATTGAGCAAGGGCTGCTTACCCCGGAGGAGATTGTCACTCACCATATGCCGCTGGAGGAGGCCGCGCGCGGCTATCAGATCTTTGAGAAACGTGAAGAGGCGTGCCGCAAAGTGATCCTCGTACCGGGAATGCAGCCCGGGAAAGCGACCCTCTGAGAAGGCGATTACCGCGCAAGGAAATTCTCGGCGGACCGATCGCGGCATGATATAAACATAGCGTGCTTTGGCCCGCCGTCGCTGATATAGCCGTTCACCAGAGGAGAAGTTGATGCTCGAGTTACGTCCGAATTGCGAATGCTGTGATAAAGATCTGCCGCCAGACTCACCCGAGGCGTTTATCTGTTCGTTCGAGTGCACCTTTTGCCGGGACTGCATGACGACGCGACTGAACGGACATTGCCCGAACTGCGGCGGCGAACTGGTGCGGCGCCCTGTGCGTCCCGAAGAGGCGCTGCGGCGCCACCCCGCCTCCACCCTGCGCCGCCATGCACAGTAGGCGAGACGCAGGTCTCCCGGCTAAGGTAAAAATCCACGCCCGAGGAGAGCGCGGAGCCTGAAGGCGTGACCGGTGGCAGACAACGTGCTCTTTCGATTATCGCCCGGCGGCGCTTCGCTAGTCCGGGCGAGCGTTTCCGGGTTCATATTCTGCATGTCAGTAAAACGGCTTTCCCGCCCGTACTGCCCGTCGGCGATCGCTTTCATCGATAGCCGCAGCCGTCAGGGTTTATCCCCCCACATCGCGATTTCACTAAAACTCAGCCAGCCCTGTGCGCTCAGGCTGCCGTATCGCATGGCTGGCGTTCTTTTTTATTCACCATCGCAATAACGCCTGGGAGCATTTCCGTTGCAATCGTTGATCTCCTGCCTGGCATATTTCGCTGCATACCGAAGCTTCCTGCTCTGGCCGTCAGTAGACTGCAGGGAAATTCACCATGGAGCAGAGTTATGATTGCGGTACTTTTTGAGGCCGACGCCTTACCACAAGCACAGGAAAGATATCTTCAGCTGGCGGCCGGGCTGACGCCTTTGCTATCAGACACGCCGGGGTTTATTGCCATCGAGCGCTTTCAGAGCCTGAGTACGCCCGGCAAAATACTCTCGTTATCCTGGTGGGAAGATGAAGCCTCGGTGGCCAACTGGCAGCAAAATGAGCGGCATCTGGCTGCCCAGCGCGAAGGCAAAGCATCGATTTTTTCATACTACAGAATACGCGTCGCCCGCGTGTTCCGGGATTACGCATCGGATCGGGGAGCACAGTCGGATGTATGACATTCACGTGATTCTCAGCAACTCGCCGGGCTCGCTTGGCGCAATGGGTATGGCGCTGGGTAACAACGGCGTGGGGCTCGAAGGCGGTGGCGTATTCACCACGCCTGATGCCGGACATGCGCATTTTCTGGTGGAAGACGGTGAGAAAGCCCGCAGGGTGCTGACCGAGGCCGGCTTTACGGTCAGCAATGTATGCCGTCCTCTGATACGAAAGTTACCTCAGGAACGTCCTGGGGAACTGGGAGACATCGCGGACACCCTGGCCCATAATGGTATTAATATTCTGGTACAGTACAGCGACCACCGTAACCGGCTCATTCTCCTTACCGATGATGACGCCCGGGCAGCGGAAGTGACCAAAAAATGGGCCATACTTTCTGAATGAATCTCCTGAAACCGCAGCAAGACAGTGAGCCAGAGGAGGCGCTGGAAACAGCTATGGCGATGGTGGCCTCCGCCCTCTCTGACTCGTCAAGGGTCAGTATTCTCTGCGCGCTGATGGACGGGCGCGCATGGACGGCAACCGAACTCAGTACGGTCGCCGAGGTGTCCGCCTCCACCACCAGCGGCCATCTTGCCCGGCTGCTCAGCAACGGACTGGTGGTGTGTCTCGCGCAGGGGCGCCACCGCTATTACCGCCTGGCGGGCTCGCATATTGCCGGGCTGCTGGAAAACCTGATGGGCGTCTCTATGCAAGCGCATAAGACGCTTCTCCCCAGCACGCCGGTTAATCTTCGCTACGCCCGGACCTGCTACGATCATCTGGCGGGCGAGCTGGCGGTCAATATTTATGAATTTATGCTGAGGGAAAAATGGCTGGCGGCAGATGGCCTGGCCCTGACGTCAGCCGGTAAAACCCAGCTTGAACGCCTTGGCGCAGTACTGAACGCCCGCCCACGGCGTAAGCCCTGCTGCCCCTGTCTCGACTGGAGCGAAAGACGTTTTCATCTGGGAGGCGACGCCGGCTCGGCACTAATGACGCTGTTCCTGCAAAAAGGATGGATAACGCGCGCGCCGGGATATCGGGAAGTACAAGTGACGGATAGCGGCAGAGCGGCGCTGTCCCGGCTGTTTAATCTGAAAGTGAGCGGATAGCCTGAGTTTAGGCTACAGCACATTTTCGCCGAACGGCACCGGTTTAAGCCGGTCGGGCCATCAGTATGACGCCTGGCGTGCAATCCGTTTTCATGCGAGCTCTTACGGCAAATGGATCTCTCCCTGTCATGAGGTATATAGCTTTGTTGAACGTTGCGCTGCGGGACATTCGCCATCGCCTAATGCTTCAAGCGTCCGGCAGAATAATTGCCTGAAGGCGAAAAAAAACGGGAGCCCATCGGCTCCCGCTTTTACTTAATCCACCAACGGGATTACATATTCGCGATAATCGCGTCGCCAAACTCTGAGCATTTCAGCAGTTTAGCGCCTTCCATCAGACGTTCGAAGTCATAGGTTACGGTCTTGGCGGCGATAGCGCCTTCCATGCCTTTGACAATCAGGTCTGCGGCTTCGAACCACTGCATGTGGCGCAGCAGTAGTTCTCTGCATCGCTCTTAATCATTTGATTTTTAAAAAAAATATGTTTCTGAACACTTATCTAGAACCATTTTTATGTTAATTCTAACATGCTGATTACATGATAAATTATCCGAGTTTTGATAACCTATTTTCTCTCAATCAGTACTCTTTTGTTTGAACCTGCTTGTTCAAATCACGCACTTGTTTTGTTAACTCCTGCACCGTAAGAACAAGATCCGCGATGATGGCCGTATGGTCTACGTTGAGGATATTGATCTTCTCGCCATCAATTTCTACATCGCCGCTTTGAAAGGTGTAAATCGGGTCAACTTTTTCAGCTTGTTGAGCAATAAATCCACGCCTACGGCGTGTTTCGCCTTTCATGTTGAACTCACATACCCCCAGCGCGTTAATACGCCTGGAGGCCCCTTCCTGGGATTCCGTAAAATCCTTTTTCAGCCGCACGTCTGAGCCAGTGGTCATAACATCGCCTTTAGGGGTGGAGATTGTCCCACCGGTGTAAAAGAGCCAGGCATCTTTTCTGTCAAAACCGTCCATATACAGTACCACCCGGTGGTTGTACCCAACGTATTCTTCAAGGTAGAAACCACCCCACGCTCCGGAGGTGTCACCGTTACCGCCGCGTCCCAGCATTCTGGATCGAATACGTCCGCCTGAAACCAACGAACCATCAGCAGGGGAACCAAAGTCTGTTCTGTTGGCCGAAAGGTCGACTCCGCATTGCGCCCACCCTCCAATATCTGCCATACCACCAACACGAAGATCCCTGTCAACTCGCCAATGACTACCTTGTACACTAATTTGATCGGCGGCAGTGGCCATAATCCGCCCGGTGAAGTCGTCGGTGCTGTAGTTAAAATGAAAGTCGATGTATGGCGTGCTAAATGACAGCTCAATCGCCTGGGTATACAGCAACCCCTTCGTCGTGTTGTCGATGTCGCCGCCGGCAGTCAGCGCGCCAGGTAGTGTCGTTCGGTTGTTGGCATCAATAACGAGGATGTCATCAAAGGTGTCTGCCGGTGATACAGTGGTCGCTCTTGAACGCTGAACCCTAAACGGTGTTCCCGAGCCAACGGCAATTGTCCCGCCTTGCCCCTGTTTTTTGAGCAGAGCCAGATCTGAGTTCTTACCGAGTATAAAACCGGCATTATCGCTGGTTATAACCTGCGAGCCGTCGAGTTTGTTTCCTCCGGTGAGTTTTGCCAGCGCGTTAAGATCCGAGGCCTTCGCCATCCCGGCTATCGCCGGCACGGTCACCTGCTTTCCTGTGATCGGGTCAGTCAGGGTGATATTGCCGCTGCCGGTCAGGGCCATCGACCAGCCCTCCACTACACTACGCCAGAATGCAAACGCGCTGGCCAGCTGGTTAGCAAACGACGAGGTGCTGGCGGTTTCAGCGGTAATAATGCCGTAACTGGCACCGGAAAATGCGGTGGTGATGTTCCGGGTCAGCGTCAGTTGCGTGTCGCTGTCCACGGATTTGATCGCATACAGGTCAGCACTACCGCTGCGGTAGACCACTAGAATCGACCCGGGCAGTATCCCCAGCGCCTCCTGTGACCATTTTGTTGTCGCACCTGTCACCCGTGCCTGCGACGCGGCACCCGTGACGGTACCGACTTCATACATCGCCATAATAAAGTTCCTCCTGGATGGTTTTCCCTGGAAAAAGAAAAGGCCCCTTGCGGGGCCATATATTGTTATCAGGTTGATGAACCGCGAATTACGTTGTTATTGCGCGCGGCGAAGGCGTCGAATCTTGAGAGGATGGTTAATACCATCTGTCCGTTACGGTCCAGGTAACAGCCATATCGCAGAACAGCGTCGCCAGTACCGGCAGGGACGACAAATGACATGTTGTCTACGTTCATTGACTCTTGCGCCGTTAACAGGCGTGTTGCTCCACCTGTTTCATACATAAGCTCAATGCCTAGCTCCATACTGCCGCCACCAGACGTAGCGCCTGTGCCACGAAGAAGCATTGCATACGACAGATAGCCAGGATTCAGTCCGCCGTCAGCCCCTGGCGCGTAGGACATCCCCGCTCTGAGTTTCGCGCCGCCGTCGATAGTGATGCTATCCGTCTGGAGGAGTCCACCGCGAATATTGATCACCTGGTCGAAATTCTGCCGCCGGAATCGGGCCAGCTCAAACCACTGCCATGTAGCCTTCGGCACCTTGCGCGTGCGGTGCTGAGCGATGTTGATCGCAAATGACCCGATGTCGCCCTCGATGTGGTTCGCATATACCGTACCCTGGAACCAGCCGTCAGTCGCATAAACCGCACCGCGAACGATCACGTTGTTGAACTGCGAAGAGCCATCCTTAGCGATACGCCAGCCGCGTGACCCGTCAACAAAGTCATTCGAGCGGATCTCGTTGCCGATCTTCGCGTTCGTGATGGAACCGTCCGCGATTTTGGTTGAGGTCAGGGAACTGTTTTTGATACGTGCCGTATCGATATACAGCTCATTGCCTTCGGCAACCATCACCGGAACAGCCGTCGCATTATTACGGTTAAACAGCGAGAAGCGGTCAGCGTAGAGGATCATGTCGCTCGTTTCACCATTGCTGCCCAGCGTAATCCCCGCGCCAACATTCTTCCCGTTAACCGTCTCAACCTTCATCGACCACAGCGAACTCACCGTACCATTCACATCCGCCACGGTTTTGGCGGTGTTCTGAACGGAAGCGCTGAGATCCCCGACACTGGATGTCAGGGTCGTCTGCTGCGTTGCCAGCGCCTCCAGTGCCGTTGCATGCGTCTGCTGGGTACTGGTGATACTGGCCACCGATTTAATCGTGTTGTCCAGCGTCGTCTGGTTTTTGATGTTGGCGGCCGCCTGCGCGTCAATCTGCGACTGAAGCGAGGTATTCAGGCTGGCCTGTGTGCTCTGGCTGTCGCTTAGCGTCTTCGCCATGTTATCGACGCGGGAGTTGGCATTATCCACTTTCGTGGCCAGTGCCGTCTGCTGCTGCGCCTGGGCGGTGATTTTCCCTTCAGCATCCGTTACGCGAGCCGTCAGACCGCTCACGGCACTCGCCGTCGCGTCAGAGGCATCCTGTGCAGCTTTCGCATCGGTAACATCCGTGATAACCAGATCGTCGATATACAGCGAATAACCGGGGGTGCCGCTGCCGGAGGCGCCACGGGTAGAGATCCAGACCACTGCGCGTGTTCTCCCACCCCCGTTGTTACTGGCAATACCCGTAAATTTCACCCACTTATCACGCGCACCAAGAGCGGCTTCGCTGACAGTGACCGCCGACTGCCAGGAGTTTTGACCGGCAGCATTCAGTGAGTTAATGCCGACCAGCGTTGTCCACCCGGAGGATGGCGCCTGATCCGCCGGCATCATAGCCCAGAACTCAAACCGGAACTTCGCATCCTCACGGACTGACTGCCAGCTCCCAAGCTGTTTATCGCTGTTGCCGTTATTGTTCGCTCCTCGACTCACCTGCAGGCTCTTATTGCCGGTGAATTTCTGAGACGCCACCACAACGGCTGTGCCGTTCCCGCCCAGCACCTGGCCATCGCTGTAGCTTTCAAACGTACCGTCAACCCACGGATTAGCTCCCTGAGTGCGGATGGTATTGATGGTGCTGGTCAGCGACGTGATGCTCTGCGACTGGCTGGTGATGGTGTTTTCCACCAGGCTTACGCGACCGGTCAGTGAACTCACCGCGGACGTGTCAGCCTTTTTACCCAGCTCAGTATTCATCGTGGTCAGGCTGTTCTGCAGACTGGTGAGCTGCTGCGACTGCGAATCCAGTTTCCCCTCGGCAGACGTCATCCGGGTGGTCAACCCGGTGACAGCGCTTTGCTCGGCCTTCTTACTGACCGCCGCATTCGTGACGGCCAGATCGCCGCTGAGTTTCGTCAGCTGCTGCGCCTGGGTGGTGATAGCCCCTTCAGCAGCGGTGACGCGGGTATTCATCTGAGAAATGGCCCCGGCATTAGCTGCGATATCCTTTTCATCCGTAACATCGAGGACATGGAAATCATCGAAATACATTGCCCCCGCGCTGAGGAAGGTCGTCAGCTGGAAACTGGCCGTCGTGGTCTTCGTGGCTTTCCAGTCAAACGTTACCAGTTGCCAGCCAGAACTAAACGGTCCGTAGTTTGAGCCGACCAGCAGGCCAGTGCTGCCGGCCACACGAAACTTCGTGTTACCCGCATCTTTAATCGTGGTTCCCGGCTCCTGCTTCGCCCATACCCCCATGCGGTAGGTACGACCCTGCGTGATACTGATTTCCTGCCCGACCAGGTTCGACTGGCCGGCGGACATTTTCAGCGCCTTGTTACCCGAATGCGGAACCTGTAAATCGGCCACCGTCGCGGTACTGCTCCAGCCGGTAAAGCCCGCCGCGCCGCGCTCAAAACTGCCGTTGACAATGAGGTTGCCCGGCATTTTCCCGCTGGCGTCAATATCCGCTGCCGTCTGGCTCAGGCTGTTACTAAGTTGCGTTAGAGAATCCCCTTGCGCACTGAGTGTTTTGCCCTGCTCAGTGACCTGGTTCTGCAGGGTGTTCATCGCGCTTGCGTCCGCTTTTTTGTTCACATTCGCATTCGTCGTGGCCAGATCGCTGCTGAGTTTTGTCAGCGCGCTGTTGGCTGCCGCGATGTCATTCCCCTGCTGCGTCACCGTGCCCTGCAGCTGCGTCACCGCTGTCGTGTCAGCCTTTTTACTCACCGTATCGTTTGTCGACCGGAGGCTGTTCTCCAGCGAGGTGGTCCGCGTGCCGATGCTGCTGAGCGTATCGCCCTGCTGGCTAACCGTGGTGGTCAGTGAATCCACCGCTTTTGCGGTCGCATCTGCGGTTTTCTGCGCACTGTTCGCCGCCGTCACGTTACGCATATGCCAGTCGGCAGCGTACCAGACAGTGCCGAACGGGCTGCTCTGATTAACCTGCAGGAACGGTCGCAGGAAGTTCGTGTCTGCCGGCACAGTAAAGCGCCAGGTGGCTCGTTTCCACGCGGTGGTGGTCTTGGTGTTTCCCCCGGACGCTCTCGCCCCAATACCACCAGTAGCAGTGGTGGCCCGACCGATGTAGAAATTAAAGTCAGCGCTGCCGGTACCACACGCTACCAGAGCAGACATTTCGTAAACGTCGCCCGGCGTCACAGCGATGTTGTTGATTTTTGGCACATGGTCTCGCCCGGCCAGCCGGACGGCATACCTGAACGGGCAGTCAGCCGGCACACCTGCAGCAGTGGTCTCCACCACGTCATAACCCATGCGGTCATACGCCGGATCAAATGACGGGTTTGGGATGTAATCATCCCCGGCAGCATTCCCGGCGTTCACCGCCGCCGTCAGGCTGACGATGTTGCTGTTGGCTGCCGTGAGGCCTGCCTCGGTTTTCTCCACCCGGCCAGTCAGCGCGTTAAGCGCCGTCCGATCCGCTTTGGTGTTGACCTTATCGGTGGTGCTGCTCAAATCGCCCTGCAGCTTCGTGATAGCCTGCCCCTGGGAGGTGATTTTGCCTTCCGCACTGGTGACCCGGCTGGTGAGATCACTCACCGACTGCGCGCTGGCCTTTTGTGCCACGTTGTTGTTGGTGGTGTTCAGGCTGTTCTGCAGATTCGTGATGCTCTGAGACTGCGCGGTCAGTTGCCCCTCGGCATTCGTCACCCGACTGGTGAGGCTGTTAATGGCCGATGTGTTCGCGGTAATACCGCTGGCCGCATCATCCGGACTCGGTGACCAGTCAGTCATCACGGTCCCGGTTTCCAGCTGAGGGCGACAGAGCCAGACTTCTTTGTCGGCAGACGTCGCGCTTTCCAGACGCGCGGCAATCAGCCGTTTGGTGCCACTGGTGGCAGGAATAACCCATTTCACCCAGTAACGCGCCCATGCGGTGGTCAGTTTCGTGACCGCCTTGCCGTCACCGGCCCCGCCTTTAACCCCCTGGCTGGTTTCCGTGGTGGTAGTGTTCGACGGGTTATAAAAATAACTCGCCATTTCCTGTCCGTTATAGGCACCTTTCGCATAGAAGCTGAATACAAATTCAGTACGCCCGGTAACATCCAGCGTCTGTTCATCCAGCTGAATATAACCGGATGCACCTTTCGCCAGCCGGGTGTAGGCCACGCGGTCGCCCAGATACGTCTCTGTGGCGTGGCGGCTGCTCCATCCCTCCAGTGTGTCCGCATTGCGGATAAGGTTGGTCCCGCCAACGGCCAGGGAGGAAAAGTTGTTTTCCAGGTTCGTCAGCGCGCTGCTTTGCGTGGTCAGATCCCTGCCATGCTGTTCAACGGTGTTCTGCAGGCTCTGCAGCGCCGTTGCATCAGCCTTCTTCGCCACATTGCTGTTAGTCGTGTTCAGGCTGTTCTGCAGGTTGGTCAGGCTGTCTCCCTGCGATTTCAGGCTGCCTTCGGTAGCCGTCACGCGGGTCGTCAGATTCGTCAGCGCGCTGGCATCGGCCTTGCCGCTGATATCCTTACCAAGTTGCGTCACATCCGACTGCAGCTTCGTGATCGCGCTGCCCTGAGACGTAATATTCTTCCCGTTCTGCGTGACTGACGCGGACAGACTGGAAAGCGCCTGCGCATTCGCATCGGCGGCATCGAGCGCCGCTTTCGCATCGGTCACGTCAGTGATGATCAGATCATCAATCAGGAAGGCGTCACCCAGGCGAACTTTTGGTGTATTCGGGATGGAGATCCTCACCATTGCCTGTTTCAGTGCGGTTCGGTTGTTGGTCAGATAGCCACTGACCTTTGTCCAGTTGTCCACCGACAACTCGGAGACTTTCACGTTCAGGCCAGGCCACGACCAGCCATTGGCAGAATCCTGGAAGGAAAATCCTAGCACCATATAAACGGTCGGATCGGCGGTCGAGCCAGCCGGCAACTTAACCCACGCCTCCACGTAATAGACCGCATTATCGCGAACCTGCATACCAGAAAAGATATGGGTATCGTTATTATCCGTCGCGTTCGGGTTGTACTCCGTACTGCGCGTAACACGCAGGCTTTTGGTCCCGCTGTGCGCAGCTTCACTGGTGATAACAGCGCGGGCATTACTGAGAACATCGCCGACGGCATAGGATTCAAAACTGCCGTCCGGCAGTACATTGGCTCCCCGTGTTGCCTGTTGCTTCAGCGATGTATTCAGCCTGGTCAGGCTGTCGGCCTGGCTACGGATATCCTTTTCAGTCTGGGTAACCCGGTTGGTCAGTGAACTGACCGCCGACGCATCAGCCTTCTTCGCCACATCGCCTTTGACCCCTTCCAGCGCGTTATTCAGCGCCGTGATGGATTGCCCCTGTGATGTCAGGGTGTTCCCCTGGTTCGTCACCGTCCCGGTCAGAGACGAAACAGCATCGCTGGTCGCCTTGATGTTGGTTTCATCGGTGATATCAAAAACCCGGACGGAATCGAGCCAGATTTCACCGTTTGTCGGATGAGAATAAAGTTTGAAGTTCTGCCCGTCCGCGCCGGCAGCCGTCAATCCGGTTTCCCAGGTGATGGTTTGCCAGTCAGTGGTCAGCGTGACCGTTTTATCCTCATACGTACTGTCCGTCTGGCCGATTTTGTTCTGGCGACGGATCAGCAGACTCATCGCGCCGGAAACACCTTTGGCCTTCACCACCACGCGGTACTTGCGCTGGCCATTCAGCGGCACCGGCTTGTTGTTGTTGGAGAAGATCCCCGGACTGGTGTTAGTCGTCCGGTTCAGCCGGACCCCCGCTTTCCCGTCCCCGAAATCGCCAAAAGTCACACCGGCTGGATACTGAATATCCCAGGCAGTGCTGCCCTGTAGAAAATCAAAGTTCGGGATCAGGTTGTCGCCAGCGTTGCGGGTGGCCGTCAGCACATTCGCCAGATTTGTCAGCTGCTGGCTCTGTGTGGTCAGTTTCCCTTCCGCCTCTGTCACCCGGTTATCGACCGAAGTCAGTGCCGTTGCATCGGCCTTCTTCGACACATTGCTGTTGGTCGTGTTCAGGCTGTTCTGCAGGTTCGTCAGCTGCTGGCTTTGCGAGGTGATAGCCCCTTCCGCTGTGCTGACCCGGCTCGTTAGTCCGGTAACGGCGCCGGCGGTGGCATCGATGTCCACCCGGTCGGTAACGTCAGTGACGTAAAAATCATCGAAGTAGCGGCTGCCATTAATCAGATAGTTGCTCAGCGTCACCGGCAGGCTGGCTGTCTCCGTCGCTTTCCAGCGACCGGAAACCAGGGTCCAGTTTGTCCCCACCGTGCCGCTGTTGTACGGACGCTCAAAGACCGGCTGGCCGGCAGAGTTACCGATCCGCAACTTGTTGTTCCCCGCGCCATTATCCGTCGTCGCTCCGGGTTCCTTGACCCACACCCCGATTTCATAGGTTCGCCCCTGAACAAACGGGATGTATTGCCCCGGAGACACGCTCCCCGGATCAACCTTCAGCGCCCGCGTCCCGCTGTGAGGAGCGGAAACCTCCACCACACTGGTCGCGGTTGACCGCCCGGTATAACCATCCAGCCCGCGTTCAAATGAGGGATTCACGACCAGGTTACCCGGTATCTGACCGCTGGCATCGATATCTGCCGCAACTTGCGAGAGACTGTTCGACAGATTCGTCAGCGAATTGCTCTGGCTCTCCAGCGTTTTACCCTGCTGCGTCACTTTCGTGTCGAGCGTGGCCAGCGCAGTCGCATCGGCTTTCTGCGCCAGCGCTTTATCGGTATTCGCCAGATTTCCGGTCAGTTTCGTGATGGCGCTGTTCGCAGCAGTCAGATCGTTGCCCAGCTGTGTGACGGTATTGGTCAAATCCTGCACCGCTGTCGCATCAGCCTTTTTGGCCACTGCGGCATTGGTGGTGGCCAGCCCGTTTTCCAGCTGGGTTGTCCGGTTGCCGGTCGAGGTCAGCAGATTAACCTGTTGCGTCACGGTGGTGGTCAGCGAGTCAACCGCCGCCGCCGTGGCATCCGCAGTATCCTGAACCTTTTGCGCCGCTGTCACATTTCGCATATGCCAGTCCGTAACGAACCATACGGTGCCATACGGGCTGTTCTGCGAGATCTGCAGGAACGGGCGGATATAACCCCTGTCTACCATCGCCTGCGTGACCTTGAAGCGCCAGGTGGTTCTCTGCCAGGTCGCGGAAGGTGATTTTCCGCCCCCCGCCATGAGTGGCGCACCGGTGCTCGTATCTGGCCGAACGGCGGTGCCAACATACAGATTAAAATTCGCCGTGCCGGCGCCGCAGGCAACCAGTGCGCTGATCTCAATCACATCGTTAAGCGTGGCCGGGAACGCGGCAAAGTTAGGATGGTGATCCCGGCTGGCAATTCTGGCCGCATAACCATACGGGCAGCCAGGAGGGACCTCCTCAGCCGTCGTGGATACGACGCTAAACCCCATCTGGTCGTAAGCCGGGTCAAATGTCGGGTTGGGAATTAAATCTCCGCCTGATGCGTTTCCGGCCCGTACAGCGGATTTCAGCGAGGTAATGTTGGCGTTAGCAGCCGTCAGCCCGGATTCCGTCTTCTCCACTCGTCCGGTTAGCGAGTTCATCGCCGTCTGATCCGCTTTGCTGGCCACGTTCGCGTCTGTCTGCGTCAGCGCATTCCGGAGTTGGGTGATGCTCTGCGAATTGCTGACCACCTCGTTGCCAATCTGGCTGACATTCGAGCTGAGCACGCCGGCTGCGTTTGCCAGCGCGGAAACCCCGAGACCGGAGTACATCTCGGCAACCTTGTCTGACAGCTTCAGGCCCAGGTTGATATACGCCTGGCCGGTCCACTGATTCACCAGAAACTCAACGGTGTTCCAGCCGGCTTTCAGTTCAAAACTGACGGTATTCCAGCTGGCGTTACCCCGGGCGACCTGAACCCCATTCACAAATATGGCGCCGGTATCATCAAAAACCCTGGCGCCGGGCGCCAGTGTGATGGTGGTATCTGCGGCCACTTTCACCTGGCAGGAATACAGCGCGATCAGATAGCTGCCGGCGGACGTAAAGTCCAGTTTGGCCGCGTCGGCCACTTCATCCACTACCGTTGGTGCCACAGCGCGAACATCGCTGAATGACGGGACTGTCCCGGCGTTAGCCAGCTGCACCGGATAGAGTCGACGGGACCAGCGATTCGGCTGGCCATTGACCAGTTGATTCGACAGGCTGGTGATGCTGTCAGTATTGCTGCGAATATCCCGTCCGTTTTGCTCTACCTGCTGCGTTAAGGCAGTGACCGCAGCCGCTTCGGCTTTCTTCGCCAGCGCGGCATTTGTCATGCCCAAATCGCTCGTCAGTTTCGTGATGGACTGACCCTGGCTGGTTATCCTGTCGCCATGCTGGGTAACAACAGACTGCAGCCCGCTCAGCGCCTCATTAGTACCAGCCAGGCCCGTTTCCGTCTGGCCAACCCGGTTAGTGAGCGATGTTAACGCGGCGCCCTGCGATGTCAGCGTGGCGCCCTGTTGCTCAACTTTCTGCGTCAGGGACGTCAGCGCGGCTGCATCGGCTTTTTTCCCGAGGCTGGTTTCCAGGCCACCGATACGGCTCGCCTGCGCGCTCTGCTCTGTCGTCAGAGAACTCAGTTCACCAGAAACAGCAGCTTTGTTGTCGTTAAACTGCGTCTGCAGGGACTCTCTGGCCTTAACTTCCGCCGAGATGGCGGTAACGCGTGCGGTTTTTTCCTGGTACAGCAGCCCGGAGGTGACTTTCTCCAGATCGCTCCCATCATAGGAGCCACGCATCTGCGCCGCCAACGTGCTGCGTGCCTGCGCTTCGGCAGTCAGCGCGTTACTCAGCGTACTGCGCACATCCTGCAAAGCCGCCGTACTGGCGCCGGGTGCTGGCCGGCCAACGGCGATCCAGTCGAATTCGATAAAGTTGCTGGCATCCTGCTGGTTCGTCAGGTCCAGGCGAATACGATCAATGTTCCCTGTCCACGGAATATCACGCACCGTCAGGGTTGCCACCCCATCGGCATATTCCGGCTCAGCAACAATGTATCGCTTCGTGTTATTGAAGTTTTCGCCGGCAAACACCCAGCGGATCTCACCCGCCCAGACTGGTTTGCCGGTTTTACGAAAGCGCAGCATGATGAAACGGTACGCCGCACCATCGACAGCCAGCCCGCCTGGAGAGGTAATGTACGGATCGGTGGCGCTGTCCGCCGGGCGTAACCAGCCATCCTGTGACACACCCGGTACGCCGGCGCTGCCGGTCCAGCCCTCGGTCGTCTGATTGTTGAAATGCCAGATAACCTGCGAATCGAACTGGATATTAGCGCCGGCAGCGAGGCTGGACATTTCCCGGGCCAGATTTTCATCGGCGGTCTTCATCACCTGAGTCAGGCTCTCGATACTCGCCTCAATCCCCTGCGTTGCCGCCAGCAGTTCATCAGCGGCCTGTGACGCCTTCGCGTTAACATCGGCGATACGATCCGCGGTCTCCTGCTTCACCGCATTGGTCAGCGTGGTGTTGACCTGAGACAGCGACTGCTTCAGGCCATTTTCGGCAGTCTTTATCTGCGCATTCAATGCGGCATCGCCGTCGGCCAGCGTTTTGCTGACCCTGGCAATCTCCAGGTCGATGGTGGCGTTGATTTCCGCAGCCGTATCGGTGACTGACTGTCTTACCTGGGTGATGCTGTCGGTCAGCGACTTGTTCACAGTTGCGATCTGCTTGTTCGCATCTGCGACGGCGGATTTTGCCTCCTGAACGCCTTTGTTTGCCTGAGCCAGACCAGAATCGAGAGCCTCATTGACCGAGGTAATCTCATCCGTGATGGTTTTATTCACGGCGGAGATCTTCCCGTCAACATCAGCCGTGATGCTTTTCGCCGATGCATCAATATCCTGGCTGACCTGCTTCGCCTGGTCTTCGGCTTCCTTACGCAGAGCTTCAGCGGTCTGCTCCAGTTCCTGCTGCGTATTGCGGATACCTTCCTGTGTTTCGCTAATGGTGCGCTGCGTTTCCTCCCAGGCAGCCGTATCCTTGATCGCGTCGGTCAGGTTTTCGTAGTAGTCATCAAAGTTATCGCTGGCCATCCCCTGGACCCAGCCGGTCCACGGGCTTTCATTGCCAAGACGATCCACAAGGCGCACCCGATACCAGAATTCTGCACCCATACTGAGGCCCATCTGCTGATAGCTTTTCCCCGGATAGGCCACGTCTGATAACGGCATCGGCGCACTGCCGTCCTGATTTTTGCTGTACTGTAGTTCCGTGCGCAGCGTATCCCCGGAGCCGGTCGGGAACTCCCAGCTAACCTGGACCCCATGAACCAGAGAACGGGTTGCCAGCGCCAGCGGTGCCAGCGGCTCGCCGACCTTGCCGGTCAGGGTTTTCTCTTCGGAATACGCCCAGCCGCTCGAGATCTCCGCCGCATTTATCGCGCGGACGCGAACCAGATAACGACCGGCATAAATGCCGCTGACCTCAAACGAGGTGGTCGAGCTGCGCGGCACATTAATCCAGTTCCCGTCGTTACGGCGCCACTGTGCCTCGTAGGCAATAGCGCCGCTGACAGCTGACCAGTTAACCTGCATCGTTTCGACGCTGATCCCCTGATTCACGACCGAGCGGGATGTGATGACAATATCGTCAGGAGGTGACTGGTTGCCCGCCGGCAATACGCTAACCGGGCGCTGGTCGATAATAGCGCCGGTATCGATGCGGGCGAATTTATCCGGGTCATGTGCCACGCCGGTGATCGTGAGGGTGGCATCGCTGTTCTCTTTTACCCCTGTAACCCGGTACTGCTGCAGGAAGAGGTCATCGGATTCAACGGCCCAGACGCATTCCCGTTCTGGTGTCTCACTGTACGCCGTTGTGACCGTAATCTGCCGGCGTCCGTTAACAGCCTGAATGGTCCGGCTCTGTGAGATACCGGATGGCAGGTTTAGCTGGAGACGGTCGCCAGGTTTGGCATCCACATCACGATCCAGAGTAATCACCCGGCCATTCACCGCGCTGATTCGCCCGCCGTTGACCCGTCCGGCCAGCAACTCATCCGCCAGGGCAATGATATAACCGGGTTGAGGAATGCGACCGTCCAGCCCCACATCAAACTCAACGACCCGGTCTTTGTTGTTGGTCAGTATGCCCCACAACCCCTTACGGTGGGCTTCGCTCTGGCGCGTACAGCCAATCGCGGTCAATTCGAGCTGGTTAAAACTGTAGCGGGAAACCAGTTCCGGGATAAACGCCGGCTCCATCGCATCAGCATAAGCATTATCCGGATCAGACCAGGAAACCAGGGCGTTGGTGTACCGAACCTGGCTGCTGCTGCTCGAATAACGGGGTTTGCCGATAATATTGGCGCGCGTATAGGTAAAATCGACATCACGCGGCATATCAGCCTGCACAACAATCTGCTCACCGTTCCAGCAGGTCATGCCCCGGAAAATGGCGGCAAAGTCTCGCAGCACGGTGTAAGCATCGTTGCGTTCCTGAACATAGACGTTACAGGTATAGCGCGGCTCCATGCCGTCACCACCACGCCCGTCAGGAACCAGCTGATCGCAGTACTGTGCAATCTGGTACAGCGTCCATTTCGAAATATTGGCGCTGCTCAGACGATTACCGAGACCAAAACGGTCAGCTATAACAATGTCGTAATAGATCCAGGCCGGGTTATCCGTCCAGGCCCATTTAAACCCGCCGGTCCAAACGCCGGTATATTCGCGGGTTTCCGGATTGTAGTTATCCGGCACACGAATCACGCGCCCACGCGGCTCACAGGAAATTTGCGGAATGGAGCCATTAAACTGGCTGGAGTCGAACTCGATATAAAGCAGCGCGGTGTTGGGATAACGCAGCTTCGCGTCAATCACTTCGGTATAGCTCTGCAGCGTCATCACGTCGCCAACTTTGACACTGTTTGCATCCGGAGAGATTTTACGCAGGCGTAGCGTCCAGGTACTGCCGGCATGGGGCAGATCAATACGATGGCTCCGCTCATAACCGGAGGTTGTTTTACCCGTGACAGCGGTTTCCAGCACCGTCTGCCAGGCGCCGCCGTCGGTCTGCAGGTCAATCGCATACTTGACGGTATTGCCCACCACGTCGCCGTCATCTTCCTGTTTCATCAGGGACGGCCATTTCAGGCGGACACGAACGGCAGAAAGCTGGGTATTAGTAAAGGTATGGGTCCAGGCTGTCTTGCTGGAAACTTCCGTTCCTACACTGATTTCATTTTCAGTACCGGGAATACCCTGAATATAAGTCTGAGCCTGCGTGCCGGGGCGAAATTCCCAGGACACGCCACTGAAGTTTTGCGAACCATCAGCATTTTCAAGCGGGGTGCCATCAAGATAAATATCTTTCCCGGTTAAACCACCTGTAAATTCACCCTCACCTAATGCGAGCAGAATTTTGGCTTTCGCAACGGACTGTAAATCATCCGGCTGTTCCGTCGGTGTACGCTGCTTTGAGCCGCCACCCTTGCGCCCTTTAATTATGTTATTTGCCATATTACGCCCATAAAAAAAGCCACCGCAAGGTGGCCTGAATTGGATGGTTTACTGAATAAAACTTATTGCTGGTCTTCTACGTAAATACCGGCAGATATAATGGCTCCGCCAATTCGGCGTTTGCCATAAAGCAAAGGGACCGGGTATCCCTGAGAGGCAGTATTCGTCACGCCCCCAAAGGCGTAGGACGCTTTATTGTCAGCGGATTCTTTTCGGGCCAGGCCTGCTGGCTGTGGGGAGAGCATCTGAACAACGCCGCCGAGCATCATAGCAGCCCCCATTTTATAACCAAATGCTGACACGGGGTTGCCAGGAACAAAGTAAGAGCCGACAGCAGAGGCAACAATAATAACTGCTCCAAGAATTGTTTGAAGCAGCCCCGCCTTTTTACTACCAATTAAAACAGGAACAATTCTGATAACTTCACCACCAACGGGGAATCCTAAATCATCCTTACCGATATTTTTCTTTCCTTTGAAAACAGCAAAGGTCAACCCTTTTTCTTTGCTGTTATTCATGAAATTTTCAAATCCAGGGATGGTTGCAGCCAGCGCTATGCCTGCTTCTTGGACTGTTGAAATCAACCGATGATGAACCTTCCCGAAAGTTTTGCCAAGAATTCCAGAAAGCTCAATTCTTGTCATTATTTCCTGCATAATAGCTCCAGCTGGTGGGAAACGAGTTAATTAATAGTGGTTGGCCTTATATCCAAATCGCCATTAGCATCCGTAAAAACTCTTGCTGCTTTTTTCTCTCCAGCTTTAATATTGAAAAATCGTTCTTGTCTCTCTCGGTTTAAACTGCAAAGTCCTTTACCTTCAAGATTAGCACCGACAGCCCACTCTCCTTCTGATAAATAAAATGTCGCTTTTTCTTTCGGATCCAGTTTCGCTACTCGTTCACCATTCAAATAAACTGTTGCATAGCATCCTGCTCCCACGAATCCTGAATCACGAACGATTGTCAGGCTACCGTTATTACCTTCGTTTTCTTGATATTTAAAAACATGCTCTTTTGAGGCGGAAATAGCTTGGCTGGGAGGTACAACTGTTGTCGAACAGCCTGTTACTGTGACAATTGCCAATGCTAGAGCTATTTTTTTCATTTCAGTATCCCTTGGATTTATAGTTAAAATTCCACAAGAGATTAACACAGAGAATGGTATCGGACGATTTTCATCGTCCTGTCTAACCAGTATCCACCATACGGCACGCGCTTGCTGAGATGGCCATACAGGTGATGCAGCAGCATATTCCCTTCCAGCAGAATCCCGGCGTGGTTCCACTTATCCGCCTGCACCTGCATGATCACCATATCACCCGGTTGCGGTGGACCATCAAACTCACGGAACCCGCATTCATACCAGCAGTCCTGATAAAAATTGTCCGGATACTCCTTTTCCCACCACGGATAATCGACGCGGTAATCGTGCAGCTCGATGCCGTGGGTTTGCCGAAAATAGCTCATCACCAGGCCCCAGCAATCGTAGTGGCCCAGCACGAATGGTCGCTCGAGGAGCGGCAACTCACCACGCGGATGGATGGTACGGAGATCGCCTTCTGGCCAGCTGATAATATGCCAGGGGAGAAAGGTCGCGTCGCATTGCGCTTTATCCAGTTCGCTCGGCTGGGTGGTGGCATCAGGATGGCTGTGAACAATACCGGTGATCGTTCCCCATTCCTCAACCTCCGCATAATCCTCCGGCGCCAGCACAAAATTATCTTTCGACTCTGTGGCCAGGTTCCGGCAGGGGAAATAACGCTCCGCTCGGCCCCTCTGGGCGACGAGGCCGCAGGCCTCGCGCGGATATTCTGCGGCCGCATGTTCCTGGATGGCCTTAATCGTTTTCTGACGCATATCAGCTCCTGATTAATGAGGTGCCGGGGAACCCGCCAAACGGCAGTTCACTATTCTCACCATGACGTAATTTACAGGCCGTGAGCGTTCCGTTGCAGACATCCTGCGACGGGTCATCAACTGGCTGATTGTTCCTGTCAAAATACCGGGTGCCGGCATAGTCGCACCCGTTACCACTGCGGTACTGATTGCGGATACACCAGGTGCAAATCGCATGCAGCTGGCGAGTGGGGATCATCATCCCCTGCAGGGCAAACGGGCTGGAGAGAGTAAATTCCACCTTCTCATCGTCTTCATAATGCTTTACGTCAATGAAGAAAAGGCGCCGTTTCTCCTGAGTCGGATCAGCTGAGGCATTCCCGTCCGGAAAGTTCTTCGCATCGAGATACTGTTTTTGCGTGTCGTGGATGACAACCCGCGCCAGAGCCAGATCGTCGTAATGAAGACAGAGCGCGGATATCTTCCCGTCGATGTTCCCTACCCGCAGCGTTGGCTGCGCGTCACTGCCCGTGGTGGAGGACTCGATCCCTTCGATTTCACATGGCCAGGCTTTATACTCCCGCCCCTGCCACCAGATGCTTTTCGCCGGCAGCTTATGCAGGTCGCCGCCAGCGGCGAGGATTTCGGCTGCAGTATGGGGAACGTTATAGCCGTGGAAATACAAAACCTCATCCAGGCCAAACGCCTGTCCATCGATCTCCAGGAGACGAACCTCATCGCCTGGCTCTAACTTCTGATAATTCGCGTTAAGGCTCATGGTTTAAATGCCTGAATAAAAGTGGCTGAAAGTGAGTAATTTCCGCCGCCCAGCGGCACCGGTTTGTATTGTTCGCAGCGGTAAAGCCCCACCTCTTCCAGAGGCGGGGTCCACTGAAACGCGCGGGTGCCGGCATGACGGTCGAAGAACTGCTTAATCGGACGGATATAGTCCTCCGTACCGACAAAACTCAGCTCCCAGTCCTGTGATCGGGTGTTAATACCATCGCCGGATACCTGCGCATACCCGTCACCGAACTGCGCCTTCCGGACACGAAAGTTAACGGTCTGCTGGGGATTAACCCGCGGACTCCAGGTGAATATCTCAATAGCCATCAACGTTGCCCTTTAACTGCATTCCAGACCATCCCGCCAGGGCGCATATCCTGCGCCATCAGCTCCCTGTATTTTTTCTCCACAAACGAGCCGATCTGCTGGCCAAACTGCTCAAAACCAGACGGCGCCTGCGTTGAGGTGTTTCCGCCTTCAATCGTGATATAGACTTTTGGCCCTTCCGACGCGCCGGCGTTCTGAACACCACCGACAGCGCGTACACCCAGCGAACCATCGCCGGCACGCGTCAGCGGCATGATGGCCTCCGGCCCGGCCTCGCCAAATACGCCGGCCCCTTTTGCGAAAGCGAAGAACTGCGGAGAGTCGTAGACCTGGTTGCTGTATGCGCTCAGCGACGGTGAGTCGTAAACGCCGCCTTTGGCGTTGAACTGGAAGTTACTGGCGGCATTCTGGATCGCCGTCCCCGAGCCTGCGCCCGCAGCGCCCGTGACAACGCTGGTCCCGACGCCCACCACGCCCATAATGGTTTGCATGACGGAACTGGTGACCAGCGCCTGAGCGGCCATATCAACGAGGTTTTTTATGATCGACTGCGTGAGCGAGGAAAACAGGTCAGCCATGTTCTCCTTAAAGCTTCTCGTCCGCGTCAGCATGCTCGTCAGGAAGTTGCTTGAGCGCTCATGGGCCGTTTCAAATAACCCGACGGCCAGGCTCTGGAATTCTCCCTGTGATCGGTATAACTCCAGTGACGTCTGATACTGCGCATCGGCGGATTCTTTCGTCGCCTTCTGCATAAGCATTTCGTACTGTTCTTTGCTGATCGCGCTGCCCTGGTAGTACGCCTGCAGCAATGCCTGCCGCTGCGCAAGCTGATTGCGCAGCGAGACCAGTGGATCAACTTCGCCGGCGATATCCAGTGCCGGCGCAGCGATTTCATCGGCATGCGCCTGCAGCAGCTCTTTCGCAGTATCTCTGGCCAGCGTTATTCGTGCGGCCTGGTACTCTTTTTCATCAAGAAGGCGGGCTTTGAAAAGCTCAGCCAGGTCCCGGCTGGCTTCCTGCTCTTTTCGCAGGGTTTCCTGGGCGGGGGAATACTGCGCGGCCAGATCCAGTCGCTGTTTCTGGTAGTTCTCTGCATTCATTAACAGCGCGCGCTGCAGGTCAGCATCACTGGCGCCATTTTTCTTCGCCGCTTCCTGCAGCTCCCTGTTGCTGTCCTTTTCCTGCAGGTTAATTCTGGCCAGGCTGGATGCATGGGCTTCTTCAATTTGCTGCCGCAGCGTTTTGAACTGGTCGACCTGGGACTTACTGCCTTTCCCCGTGCCGGTACCGCCATCGCCGCCCCAGGGATTTCCATCTCCGGTCTCTTTGGGGGGCGTGCTTAACGCTCCTTTCAGATCGTCCGTAAGGGAGGTTATTTTTCCCGATAAACCCAGCTGAGCCAGTGTTTTTGCATCACTGACACGCTTAATGTTTTCCTCGGTTTTGCGGAGTCCCTCGTTAACGCTATCGAGATCCGCCCGCGCCCGCGTCTGGTCTTTTGTCACCCCTTCCAGCTGGCCGAAGGGGTCAAACCCTTTCAGGCTGTCGATACGACTGTCGGCATCCTGAATCTCTTTTATCAGCTGGTTACGCTGCACGACCTGGTTTTCGTACTTATCCTCCAGGTCGAACTGCTTCACATTTAACTGGTTAAGCGAGAGGCGCATCAGCGCTTCACTGGTTTCCACTACGGCATCTTTTAAATCAATGGCCGATTGCCGGGCTTCTTTTGCTTGTTGATGGAAATACAGTAATGCAGAGCCAGCCAGCGTCGCCGCGCCAACCGGACCACCAACAAAAGCCAGGGCGCCTCTTGCCAGGCCCACCGCAACGGAGGCCGCACGGGCTGATATCGACAATTGCCGGTTTGCCGCTGCCAGTTTCAGTTTCGCCTGGCTGGCCAGATTGGTTTGCTCAGTTTCCTGTCGGATGAGGCGGGTAAACTCATCCTGGTAACTGATATTCATCCCGTACTGTTTAGCCGTCCGCTCCATCTGCCGGTAGTGGCCAAACTCAGCGTCGTTCTGTTTCAGGATGGCCGCTGTCGAATCCAGCGTTTTGCGGGCAATATCCGCATCAGCCTGCGCCCGCGCTTTTACCGCCGCCTGGCTTTCCCGCCAGGCCGCGATATTCTCCCGCAGCCCTGCAGTCAGTTTCGTGGATAACACGGGGATCAGGCTGTAAAGCGCCACGCTGGAGACGGTGTTGAAATTGTCTGCCAGGCTGTTCAGTGCCTCCGTGGCAACCTGAATCCCGCTGCGGAGTGGCCCGTTACTGCTCTGGCCGATCTTAATGACCATCCCTTCAAACGCACTGCTCAGCCCCAGCAAATCGCCGTTCAGGTTGTTAACCCTGATGGATGCCTGCTCATGCGCCGTTTTGGTACCGGTCAGAGAAGCGGTCAGTTCATCAAGCTTTGAACGGTTCTGGACCAGGATAGACGCCGCATTCAGGTTCTCCACGCCAAACAGTTTTACGGCCTGGGCCGTGGAGAGATTTTTCCCGGAAAGATTGGTCAGCGCCTGGCTGAGACCAACCACGGACGGCTTGAGGCTCTTGTCCGTGCCCTTTTCCAGATTCAGGATGACGTTACGCAGCGCCGTGCCGGCTTCACCGCCTTTAATTTCACGCTCTGCCAGCACCTGAATCGCGGCATTCAGCTGCTCAAAACCAACGCCGGCCTGTGCGGCTGCGACGCCACCATTTTTAATGGCGGCCGCTGTATCCACAATCTCCGACGACCCGTACTTCGCGCCGGCGGCCAGCACGTTGATATAACGATCCGCCTCCTGCGCGCTCGCCCCGTACTGGTTTAAGGAGAGCGCCAGCGTTCTGGTCGCATCGGGCAGCGTTGTGCCGGCGGCCTGCGCCAGGATAAGCGCGCTGTTCGTAGCCTTCTGCAGTCCATCGGACGTTTTTAAAAGCTCCGGTTTAGCCGACGCCATCAGCTTTAACGCCTCGGCGGCCTGGCTGGCGCTGTACTCTGTCGTGCGCCCCATTTCCTGCGCAGCCAGATCCAGCGCTTTCATTTCAGCAGCAGTCGCACCGGTGATGGCCTGCAGGTCTGATAATGCCTGTCCATATTGTCTGGACGTGGTGACGATCGTGCCGATGGAAAGGCCGGCTCCTGCCAGCCCCGCCAGCCGGCTGGCCATCCCGGATATCGACAGACCGACCTTTTTATAGGCGTCCTCCGTCTTTTTCGCGTCCGCCTGGGCATTACGGTTGAACCGTCGTGACTGGTTCTCCGCATCGCCATACGCTCCCAGCAGCTGGGATTTAAAACTGGCTGCGTTCAGGTGCAGCCCGACCGCTAAAGATGCGACGTCTGCCATTACATTAATGCCCTCATGACTGCCGCGCATTCATCATCGACCCGGGATGGCGCAGGTATGGTTTCGGTAGGTGGCGCGTTTTCATCGCCAGGACGGCGGAAAGTGCCTTGTTTCAGGAAGTAGGCTCGCCAGTGGTACAGAGTGTTGGCCGGCAATGCGGCAATTTTGGATGGGTCAGGCTCGCCCCAGCGGTCGGCCAGCCAGAAGATCAGCTCCAGCCAGGGCGAGTCACTCAGTTTTTTTCCGCTTCCTCCAGCTTGCCGATTGCGTGTTGCTTCACTTTTTCCACAGCGGCCAGCAGTTCGGGGTTTTCATGGGCCTTCAGCAGCTCGGCTGCCGTGGGTTTAAATTCATCCGGAATGGCCGTTCCATCCGGCTGAACCAGTGCATCGATGACGATCTGAATGACTTGCTCCGATGCCTCGCGCGCTGCGCCAGCTTTTGCGGTTTCAGCCATTTTCTCTTCGTAGCTGATGAGGTAATCCCCGGTCAGGCGGCGGATGAATACGGTGGCGCCAAATAACTCGGTTTTAATGACGGTTGGCTCCGATTTAAGCAACGCGGATTTCAGCGTGGACAGGTAATCTTTATCTTTCACAGGTAGTCCTTAAAAATAAAAAGCCACCCGAAGGTGGCTGTTTACAGGTTAAGTTAATCAGGCGCCGCCGGAGACAGCGACGGTTCCCCAGGTGATCTTGTTCTGTTTACCCTGAACAGTGATCTGGATGACCTCATTCGCCGGAGCGGCGATTTCATTCATCTGCCACCCGGACAGCGCCAGGAGCATCGTCGCTGTTCGCTTGTTGGGTAATTCGACGTATAACTGGATGGTCTTGCGGGCCTCTGCTGCGTTCAGCAGCGCGGCAAAATCGGTATTGCCCGGATCATCAATGAAGCCCAGCGACTTTTCAGGCCCGTCAGGCAGATCGCTGATGGACTGTTTCTGCTTATCCAGTAACGTGGTGCAGTCGACAAAGCCCCCCGTCTGCCCCATTGCACCCAGCGCTTTACAGTTAATCAGCGGTTTCAGCGCTGACGTGGCAGCGCCAGGCTCCCCGTATTTCACAATGGTGCCCGCCGGCAACATCGCATATTCAGGCGAAGTTTTATCAGCCATGTTTCTCTCTCTTTTTATACGGCAGCGGATGCTACCTGTTTTCAATGCCGTTTCGGATTTCCACGGTTAACACGCGCAAAACGGTCTGGAGGTTGTAATCCAGGGCGGGTCGGATAAAGGGGTCTGCAACCTGTTTAACCGTGCCAAACTCCTGCGCCAGCGCCTTCATATGGTGCTGCTTGCTGGGGCCAACACGGAGCGTTACAACCGCGTTCCCTTTACCCTTGCGGGTGGAAGAGCGGATTTTGATTGAGTCCCGCATGTGCGGCCCGGCAGACGTTTCGTCAAAGCCGGCATGCTGCTTCATATCTTCCTCGACGACCTTTAGCGCTTCGCGCCCGGCATCCCGCAATACCTTCGTCGCCACTTTTTCGCCCAGGGCCATTAACTGCCGCTCCAGCTCATCCAGCCCTTTAACTTCCATTCGGATCACGAGGAGTCCTCCACGTAGTGAATGATGAAATCGCGGGTCAGGCGATACTGAATGCGACGATTCGTCAGCTGGTTTTTATCCTGATGGATACCGCCTCGCTCCACATACTGAACCGGGATACCCTCCAGCTGGCCATGAACGACGGACTTCAGTTCCGTCCAGATTTTTTTATCCAGCTGCAGCAGTGAGGTGTAATCATCGAGACGGTACAGATTCACCTGGATACGGGCAGATACGATCCCCGTTCGCAACATTCCCGAGACCATTTCCGGGTCAGAGATACGCTGAAAGGTCGCACCTTCCTGTACTGTGTCCGGCAGTAAAAGCGGATACGCATTCATGCCGGTGATGCGCTCCAGCGCACCCTTAATCGCCAGCTCTATCATGCCGCCCGTCAGCCTCCCCCGTGATAATGATCCGGTCTGTTTTGCGGTCGATATTCCGGACGGTATAAACCAGATTTTTCGTCGTGATTTTCCAGTCAATATCAACCAGCACACCCGGATAGACCGTGAACAGGCAGGTTTCCACCACCTGCTGCTGATCCAGCGTGCGGACTTTTCGCCCCGATACCAGCTCCCGTTTTGCCCACGCTTTTCCCGATTCAACCTGCTTTTCCGGTAGCGGTTCGCCCAGCGGCCCACGACCGGACTGAACGTAGCTAATTGCAATGCGACAGTTCATATCACCCGGTTTCAGGCTCATAGCGTATGCTCCTGCAGGGGGAAAAGAAGATGCCTCACCGCATCGGTTTCCAGCCACTGTCCGGTATGGCCATTCAGATACGCATCGCTGACCAGAAACTGAATAGCCAGCCGGATATCTTCATCCGCGATGAATCCGCGGACGGTCTCCGGGAGCGCCTGCAGCTCTTCATCACTGGTGACCAGCTTGCAGTAGTAATCACGCTCGATGCTCCGCTGCGCGGCGTTCACTATTTGCGTGAGCATGGCATCATGCTCCGTGAAGTCCAGTTCCAGGCGTAGCTGGGTTTTCACATCATCCAATGTCAGTATCAAAATCGCTGTCTCCCGGCTTCGGTTTCAGCGCACGTTCGGCATCCTCCGGCCATACCGCGATACGCCGCTTAACCAGTTCTTCGGCGCGCGATCCTTCAAAGCACGCGATATCTCCACGGGAATAACGGTGGTGCGGCCCAAGGAACACAACGGATTTACGCTCTGCCTGTGCGACCACGGTCGCATGGTTGTCCTGTGTGCCTGTTTCTTCCGGCTCCACTGCTTTATTTTTCGCAGCCATAACATTCTCCTGAAAGGGAAAAGCCCGCATATGCGGGCCGTATTTACTGAGGGATGGGTTAGAACAGGACGCCGGTACCCAGCACCAGGCCTTCCGGATGACGGAAGCCAATATCATGCTCAGTAACAACGCGGATTAGCGACTGGTTACGGGAAAACGCAGATACCAGGGTGCCATCGGCATCGATGTAAGAGGCTTCCTTCGAGAAGTCGACTTTCATATTGCCGTCTTCAGCGATAACCACATCATTGAAGTCAGCAAAGTAAATCTCAGTCTCCTTACCCCCGGTCCCCAGATTCGCAGGGATCGCGCTGGTACGCTGAACCGGATATCCTTTAAGTAATCCCTGAGCCATTTCCGGATAGACTTTGTTGCCGTTGCCGTCACGCAGCCCAAACAACTTCATATAGGTACGGTTCGACATGCCCCAGCCGCTGCTGATCATATTGCTGTTGCCGTCCATCGCCATCAAAATGATCTTGTCCAGGTACTCGTCAACTGTGTTCAGGTTGATCGCTGCATCAGCTTCCCACGGCAGCAGGCGGTTCCACTGCGTCGCGCGCGCCTTCATACCAATCGGTGTATCGCCGGTACCGTCATCGCGCATAAAGGCTTTATCCTCACGCACTGAGATGGCGGTCAGAATATCCTGCAGGACCAGCTGCTCGACGTTGAATCCGGCGCGGCCAATCAGTGCATTGGAAATAGGCACCATCGCAATCAGAGTTTTCGCCGTAAGTTTTACATCATCAAAGCGTGTTTCTGATGTCTTGGCGTCTTTGTTTTCTCCTGTGTAGCTTGCCGTTGCTCCACCGGCCACGCGTGGTAGCGTCATATTACCGTTAGGCAGCGGAACGGGACGGGCACCCAGCTTGCGGACGATGGTTCGGTCGCTCAGTAGCTCGATCACCTCACTGTGGAGGTTCTGCGGAATAAGCACACCACCGGACGCCGCTGCGGTGGAAATGGCCATCGATACGGACTGGTCATTCAGCTCTTCTGAAGCGAATTTTGCCGCGTCCTGCAGATTCCCTGCGCCTGCGGCGACAGACATAACCAGTCGGGTCATGCCAGCACCGGTGTACTGTTTAGGCTCCTGCTTAACAATAATGCCGGGGGCCTGCTGAGTCGCTTTCACGGGTTTTGCGACCAGCGCCGCAGCACGTTCGGCGGCTTCCAGGCGTTCAATTTTGGCGCTGATATCAGTGAACTGCTGCTGCAGGTTCGCAAACTCCGTCAGCTGCTCCGCAGTCAGCGTGCTGCCGCTGGCGTCAATGGTTGCCAGGGCCTGAACCTGTTCGTTGATACCCGCACGCTGACGACGCAATTCTTCAATCTGTGGCATTTGATTTCTCTCTTTTTAGACATAAAAAAAGCAGCCTGCTGGCTGCTTAAGGTGACGCGGTTTGTGTTTGCGCCGGGTTACATTTTGGTTTGCAGGTCCATCGCGGCTGCCTGCATCTGAATGGAGGTTTTTTGACGGGGTTGCTGATACTTTGCCGCGATAGCATTGATCGCCGCGTGGGGGTCAGAGACTTCATCCGCCAGGCCGGCAGACACCGCGCCAGGGCCAAAATACAGCCCCGCCTGCGTATCAATGACGGCCTGCTGCTTCAGGCCGCGATATTCGGCCACCGACCCCGTAAACGTCTCGTACATTTCGTCGATCATGCCCTGGAACATACCCAGCGACTCTTCACTCAGTGGTTCATGTTGGGTGCCGTTATTTTTGTTATCTCCCCGGTAAATGGTGGTGAACGTCAGCCCCATTTTTTCTTCCATCTTCGACGTATCTAGGTGCTCCATGATCACACCAATCGACCCCACGCCACTGGTCTGGCTGACGATGATTTTGCTGCAGGCCGATGCGATGAAATACGCGGCGGAATACGCGCTGTAGTTCACAATCGCCGTGATGGGTTTCGTGTCGCGAGACTGATAAATGTAATCGGCCAGCTCCTTGCACCCCACCGCTGCGCCGCCGCCGGAGTTAATATCCAGAACGATTTCGCTGATTGAGGGGTCGTTTAACGCCGCCTGCAACTGCCCGCGGATCCGCTCGTAGCTGGTCAGCTCGGAGCACATCGCCGTAATCTGCCCCCGGCGTGGAACAAGAATGCCGTGAACGGGGATCACCGCCACCCCGCCGGTGGGCTGGACCTGCTCAGCAGCAGGTGATTTACCCGGATTCAGCGCCATCTGAATGACGGCATCTTCGGTGATCCCCTGAATACGGGGGATGAGCACCGCTTTCACGGAGTCCATTGTTTGCCGCGTCACGTAATGCGGCACACCAAAGACCATATCTGCCAGGTGCGGCAGGTTAATTAATTTCGTTGTCATGTTGTCTTCCAGGTCATCCCGCGCGGCGGGAAATAATCAGGCTCTGGCCAGAAGGGTTTCGATTTCGGCCAGCTGTTTTGCTGTCGGCGACTTATCGCCAGGAAGGATCTGCGCGCTGTCGACCATATTGAGCGGCGTCAGGTATTTGTCCCCGCCGGCAATTGGCGGCAGATTCTCCATACGCCGGATATCGTTAGTGGATAGCCATCCCCACTGGCGGCCCAGCGCATACGATTCATAGCGTGACTTCTGGTCGCCTCGCAGCAGCCCGGAAACGTTGAACTCGATGTACAAATCGCGGCGTTCGCTGGGCAGAAGCAGATCGCGCTGCAATGCACCCTCATGGCGTTTCAGCCAGGCCAGCAGCGTATACATCACGAACTGTAGGCCCTGGTGCTCGATGTTGTTGTTGGTCGCTTTCGCCAGCATCTGCACCATATGTGGCGGGATTTTATAGAGCCGGCAGACCTCTTCCACGCCCCACTGCCGCGACTGTAGCAGCTGCGCCTTTTCGTTATCCTGCGACAGTTGTTTGTAGCTCATGCCCTCCTGCAGCAGTGCCACAGAGAACATATTGTGAATACCGGAATGGCGCTCGGTCCATTTCGCCAGCAGGCGATCAATAGCATCCTGGCTTTTAATGGTCGCAGCCTCTTTCGGTCGCTCTATCACCCCGCTCATCGTTGTCCCGCGCCGAAATGTCGCTGCCGCATGCTCCTCAACGGCCAGATTCAGCCCCAAGACATCGGCGTTCGTCTGAATGGGGGAACTGCCGATATAGCCATCCAGAGAAAAGACCTTCACATGGTGCATCATGCGCATCGGCAAAATTTCACCGACTTCCGGGAGTTCGTAATACGGCATACCGTCCGGCCCTTTCAGCACAATGACCTTTTTCGGGTTAATGGGGATCAGCTCTTTCGGGTAGCCTTTTCCGTCCCGTTCGATGATCGAGTAGCAATTTCCCTCCAGCCCCAGCAACCCCTGCTGCTGCTCGAAATACTCGAATGAGGTGTCTTTTCTGTTGGGCTGGGAATGAATCAGGTCATAAACCGGGTGGTCCGTCGCACGCTGGCGCCCGCCATTTTTATCCCGCCGGTAAAGTTCGCACGGCAGCTGCGCGACGGACTCAGCCAGGAGGGTGACACAGGCCCGGACCGCTGAAAGTCCCAGAGCGGTTTCCGGCGTGATTATGATGCCAGTTTTGCTCTGGCTTGAACGAACCCCGCCCAGCATAGCTTCCCAGAAGCTATTACCCGAGTATTGTCGGCCCCTGAACATCTGGGGTAGGAACATTATTTACCTCCGCCATTGCTGACGCCGGAGGAAAAGGCCCGGGTTGTCATATATGACCAGCCCAGACAAATAATCCCTCCTGTTATCAATCCCACTGATGGAGAAATAAGCCAGGCACCTGCGGATAACAATCCAGCACCAGTGAGGCCGACAACAAAACTCAGAACTGAAATTAGCATGCTATATCTTCCTCATCGTATACGGATGTCATCACTGAACTGTTAAGCATGGCGCGCCCCAGCCCCATCATTAAACCAACCGCACCATCTATCTTATTCTGTCGCCCTTCTTTCCCGGGACGCACAATATCGTCACTTCCGGGAAGGTACTGGCCGACGATATTGGAAATACACCAGTTCATGACGGGGTGTCCGTCATGATGAAATCTCCCCGAGATGAGCGCAGCCTCAATCTCTCTCATAGGATCACTCATGTGGGTAAAATTTTGTCTTATCTCGACAGGCTCAAGCCCCTCTTCCTCAAGCATGTGACGTAATGAAGTCGCGCCATAAGGATCAATGGGGCATTGGGCAATTTTTACGGTATTCCGCAGCTTCAGGATCGTTTCAAATATCAGCCTGTAATCAACTTCACCACCATCGGTCGGGATCAACTTACCCTGCCGGACAAAGGACTGATAACGTTCTGCGGTACTTTTCAGCGCGGTCTCCTGCGAGTAAATGGTTTCTTCGGGTGCCCAGAACAGAGGAGAAACACAGTAAAAATGTGTTATTCCGTCTATTTCACGACGAAAAACTGGAACCACGGCATTGAGGTCAACTTTCGAGGCCAGATCGATACCCAGCCAGCATTCTTCCCCTTCAAAATCTGACAACTTAAGGTTTTTATCGGCTGCATCCATCCATTTTCTCAGGTCGTAATAAGCTGATTTTGCGCTTACCCAGCGATTGAAATGCTTGGTCAGAATCTTGTTTGTCTGCCCGGGCGTCGACATACCCAATAATTGTTTAGCCCGGAGAAAATCTGCTTTTACCGAAATGCCATAGTTGGGGTTTGCCTTGATTAATGCCTCAGGAGTCGTCCAGTCATCATCGTCATCAAGGCCATAAATCAGCCCAAATATGGTTTCATTTTCCTCGCCATTACGGGTTCTCCGCAGGATCTCGACAACCTGAGTACGCTTTTCATAGCAAGGGGATGTAATGTCATAGCCGGCGGTGGTGATGATCAGTGTCATCGGTTGTTCACGAGCCCCCATACCGGTGGTCATGGTAGTGTAAAGCGCATCAGTAGTATGTTCGTGATATTCATCAATGATGGCGCATGATGGCGAATCACCATCCCCCGGGTCACCGATCACAGGCGCAAAAACCGAACCGTCAGGGCGCGTCATTTTTTTTGCCCAGGGTTTTATCGAGAATTTTTGCCGCAATGCCGGCAGCTTTTTCACCATTTGCAGCGCCGGAGAAAATACCTTCCATGCCTGTTTTTCAGTCGTGGCGCCGCAATAGACTTCTGCACCATGCTCGCCATCTGCACAAAACATATAATTTCCTACAGCAGCGGCAATAGCGGATTTCCCGTTCTTCCTGGGCACCTCGATATAGATTTCAGAGAAACGACGCAGGCCTGTCTTCTTGTGTACCCATCCAAACGGTACGCCAAGAGCGAACTTCTGCCAGGCTTCAAATTCAATCCGGAGTTTACGCCGGGCCCATTCCCCTGAGGTATGAGGCATTTTCTGGGCAAAACGAAGAAATCGTTCTGCTTTGTTTTTATCGAAGCGGTAGGGCCAGTGGGGATCCTTTGCTCGTTCGAGGTCGTCCAGATGTCGCTGACAGGCAAGTACCGTTAACTGACACGCCAGAATCTTCCCGCCAACGATATCCCGCGCATACTGGTTCGCTGCATTGACGTTCGGATAGGTTGCCATCAGTCAAACTCATCGAATTCATTCCCGTCATCGTCCGGATCCTTTTGTCCGCTGGTCATGCGAAGACGACTGAGCGGATCTAACCCCAACAGAGAGCCCAGACGGGCAAGCTGGGAAACCGAGTCATTCCGGACATTAACTGCAGGGTGTTTTTTCAGCCCCCCCATTTCACTTTCTGAGGTCAGTCCGCTGGCCAGCATTTTTTCGGCTTCGAGCATCAGATGAAAAGCATTGCAGTAAGCCAGCAACAAAGGTGCGTCCTCCAACTCAAACACCCCTCGGTCGATGAGTATTTTGCTTTGCGTCTTCCACATTCTTATTGCCGCCTCCCCCATTAACTCAGCGGGAGGCGCAATACGTGTTAATTTGCTTTTTTGCCCGGTGGGTAAAGTGGGTTTTCGGCCACCACCGGACGATCGAATTCCTCCGGCCATAAACGTTCCTTTGATAGATGAAACCTTCCGGAAAAAAGTTTCTTATTTCTGGCGTGTAAAAATAGACTTCAACGGGCAGTCCCGAAGTGCGAAAGGGGTCAGGGATTTGATCCCCCCTTCCCCCTGGCTGCAGCTGCCTCAGTCGAGGTGGAGGTCGTCATTCCGGCTGCGCCGGCGGCGAATACGGTTCGCACTGCGTGGGCCGGCATATATCAGACGTTCAATGAACACCAGTTGTTATACCGGCGGTCAGGATCCTGTCGCTGTAGCAGATCCTCCATCGGCCTGCAGTACGCTTTCTGGAAGCCGTTCATCTAATGGCTGGTTCTCGAAAACCTTCATCCCAAACTGACCAATCCAGGTGCTAACTGAGTTGATGTTCCCTGCGATGAAGTCGGTCACCTCGGCGATCAATCCTTTAACGACGACATCCGTGCTCTGACGCCAGTAATTCTCAATCGCGACCAGCAACGGATCGGAACCATTACTGACAGATTGTTCACCTACGCTATACGTTTTTTTCTTCGCGCTATCGGTTATACATCGCAGCTGGCTGGTCTGGACGGCTCCAACCTCTGCTGCAATTACCTGCATCGTCAACGTAGCCACTTTGTTCCCGTCTGCATCAGCGCTGGATGCATAGAACATGGAGAGCGTCAGATCCGTGCGTTTATACATCATTGCTTACCTCCCCTACGATGGCGGGAACGACGACCGCCGGGAAACGGAGATTGTTGATCCTGTACCAGCTCACCCACTAAAGGTTCCTGGGCCGACTCAGCAGCCGGTGCCGGTGCAATATCATGCGCAATCGTCAGTTTCAGCAGTGGGCGGCCGCCCTGGACATGCTCAAAATGGATGCCATGCACGGCTTCATTCATTCGTGACTGACCATCAGTCTCCAGAACGGTCAAAACGCCATCAACGTATTCAATTTTGAAACTCTTCATCGGGTTCTCTCTGTTGCTGTTTTCTTGCTGTGGCAGGTCCAGCACAATGACTCCAGATTAAAGTCATCATCGGTACCACCATGAGCTTTAGGAATGATGTGGTCGACACTTGAAGCTTTCGTGGCAATACCGTCTCGCCTGCAGTTCTGACAAAGGTATTTATCCCTCTTCATGATACGGGCCCGTTTAATTTCCCACGGACGACCATAACCACGTTCATGCCGAGTTTTTCCGGGCTGATAGTTACGCCAGCCATCACCGGCGTGTTGCTGCCGATGGATCTCACAGAACCCACTGACATCATTCGTTACTGCCGTGCATCCTTTGTGCCGGCAAGGTCGTTTAGCGCGTGGAGGCATAACTTTTTCCGAAGTTAGTGATAACGCAGTCGTTAACACCGTTTTGTGTTACAGGGATGATGCCAGGGTGAACTTGGGTGAACTTGATGCCATATTCACCCCAATAAAAAGCCCCGCATAAGCGGGGCTGTAGATTCAGAAATATGGTTTTGGCTACTGGTAGGTATATGCGAAATGCCCTTCGATCTGAGATCTGACATCAACAGTTTCGTCTAACTTTAAGGAATCATAGCCCTTAATATGGAAATGAGGCTCATATGCATAAATCGTAATAAATGCATATGACCCTTCATCTCCCGTGAAAATCTCATATTTGACGCGAGAAAGACCGGCACCAACTAACATGTATGTATCCAGAAGCTTCTGGGTATTCATCATCCATTCCTTTTCCTTTAAAAATCCTTATCAGCATACATGAATTCGATGGATGACGACTGCAATGAATTCTTGCAGGCTTCAAAAAAACCTCAATATCAGTAAGTTAATACCCATACAGCCCCCCAAATATGCCAAAAAATAAAGCAGAAAGCAGCCAGGCAAGTGCAGTCTTCTTCATTAGCACTCCGTAAAATGCTATAGACATTGCTAGACACATCGTTATAAAAACTGGCCACATAGTCAATAAAAAAAGCAAATAACCAAAAAACCCACTATTAATAGTTATATTCACCGCTAACTTAACCCTGACGTTCTAAATATGAGCTGTATCGCATGACACCATGCAATCTGTTCTTTCTGGCGAACTATAGCATTATCAAAGCCACTTAGTGAATGCTTGATGCCTTAGCCGCTGAGCTCCGTTAACTGATTTACACCCGCTACGCTTGTTATATCCGGAGTGTTGTCTAAACTATCTAATGACTTTGCTCTGCCACGACAAAGTCCGTCGTTCTACCTGTGAGCTTAGGGATGAGCCACTTCCTGTAGTATCTGGCCTTCCATTTTTTCTCAAAACCAGTAGAAAAACATCCCGCAATCTGACTATACTCCTACATTGGCTGCCCCTGCAGCACCCCGTCAATCTGTCGGATTTACTCCACGGGGTTTTTTATAACCTGAAACTGCTGGACAAAAGACTCCAAGAACTAAGCCCACCAGCAGCACATTTCCAGGATATCCATAAACAGGATACCTAAGAGTTGTTATGTCCTTCGAACATATAAGGCGCGTATGATGATTAGTTATATTCAAACCTGAGCTCATCAAGCCTTAATGGTTTTCTTATAAAAGTATTTTTGCATTAGATAATGAGTATCTGCCCCTCGCACAATGCGCAAAGCATAGGGGAGGATTCATCGTAATCACCATTTCCATCGGTGTAATTATTAACCACCCAAAGAGTGTAATCAATCGTGTCATCTCTGACAAGATTGATATTCCCAGCATTCTGTTCACCTCGTAAAATATACTTACCTTGCTTATCTTTTATACCATGAGAGAGAGTCCCACTCCTTTATTAAAATAATAGATAAAATCTTAAGTCCACCATCTGATACAAGTACTTCCAATGACAGTTTGTCACCTGAAGCTGGATCAGACATTCTTGCATAACATTTTCTAATCACAACCAACCTACTCATTTTTGGGTAGGGTATAAGCAAGGCAGGGACTGAATTCAACAAGAAAATAACCTATCGGGCTATCGCTTTATAATAAGCCTGCCAGCGGTACTTATCCAATCTCAGTTGCCGCAAGCACTGAGTGCTTTCAATATCAGCCTGCAGATCTTCGTCGCTGTCCTTCGCGGCGTCACTTGCTTTGCACGGCGGGCTCATCAAATCCGGGGATGGAGTTGGCAGCATCGATGGCGCGCTGACGCAGCTGCACAGCATCATCATCAAACCTGCATACAATACGATTCGGAGACTGAACATATTTCACCACGTCACGGGTTATTGTTTTGTAGATGACCTTACCCGCTTCGTTAGCAGTAGCGGCCTTTTCCTCTACAGGCTTAATGGTACTCTCGGCCTTCTCTCTCTTCTTTGAAGCTTGAGCATTGATGTGATCAGCGTGAGAACTCCAGCCTGAGCGCCACGAAATCACGTTAGAGGCCAGCAGGATTGTTATAGCGATGATAACGGCGGTTAAGCGACTCATCTTTGCTCCCATAAACAAACTTCACGCTCAACTTCCCTCCGGGTAATAAGTCCTTTCCACTGCTTACCTTTGGCATAGGTCCAGCGGAGCAGTTGATCGCACGCTCCTTTAGGGTCACCCTGGTTGATTTTGCGAAGCAGTGTGGAGGTCTGGAAGTTACCAGTTCCGACGTTATAGGCGAACGAGTACAAAGCCCCACGCATAGTTTCTGGGATCGGTTTTTTGATGTAAGGGTTGATCTGCCTGGCGACGGTATTCAGGTCTTTATTTAGTAGCGCCCGACACTCTGCCTCGGTATAGGTTTTGCCGAGCATGATGTCTTTACCTGTGTGGCCGTAGCAAACCGTCCAGACACCTACCACATCCTGATAAGGGTCGTATCGCACTCCCTCAAGCCCATCATTACCCGTCGGGCCAGTAATGAGTGCAGAGGCAATCGCAAAGGCTCCACCGCCGACTGCAGCAAGAACGCTTTTACGTAGTGTCGGAGACATTATTCACCTCGCACAGCTTTTCGCCGGTCTTCTTTAATTTTGAAATACAGATTCGTCAGGTATGTCAGCAAGCCAAATACCAGACTTCCCAGAACACCAATAGCGGCCCACTGGGATGGGGATACTTTGTCGAGCAATTGCAACATCCAGAACCCCGCGTTACCTGCGGACGTTCCGTAGGCAATACCTGTTGTTAGCTTGTCCATTCGATACATACTCCACCTCCGGATTAACGGGGTGCTTTGTGCGTGTAGGGGGTCAGGCCCATCGGGCTGATTTAACAACGAGCCGTATCGATGATGATTCCCGTGAGCCTGAAATGAAAAAGGCCACGCAAATGCGCAGCCTTTGAATAGATCCGCTGGAAAAGAACAGCCTACGCGTTAACGTGGGCTTGAGGTGAAGTTGTGGTGCCGAGTGCCTCCCGGTAAGCCTTTGGTCAGCCACCATGACTCGCGCATTCGGTTTAGCAATAAAACAATACTGTTTACGCCCCTCCGCTCAGGGGGATTCACCACCCATAAAACTTAACATCTCAATAACGTCTCTTCAATGCCAAACGTCGCTATGACCTAATTTTTCGGCGTAAAGCATCCTTCTGTTCCGCTTCTTATTGCTTTGAGCCTCACTCCGTTGAAGGGGAAAGGAGTTCCTGCAAATGAATCCATCGCCTTCCTTGTTTTGATGATTTATTTGGGCAGATTACGAGCAAAAAAAACCCGCCAGAGAAGCGGGAAGAAAATTGGCAACCAAGGCTGTAACGAAAGGAAGGTGCACCTAATAGTCCGAGCTACCGATTTACCAGGAAGCATTCACTTTTGCCTTTACGTTCTATAAACATAGCAGGGCAACCGCAAAAGTAAACCCACTATGAAATATTCAATATGCTTAGTGACAGTGTGGTGCCGGGTGCCTCCCGGTGAGCATGCCCCAGTCGGCATGGCCCGCGCTGCATTTACAGGTTTCTGTAACTGACTGGTCGCCCCTCCGCATAGGGGGATTCACCACATCAATAATTTAGGATGCAAACATTCAAAGTGTCAATATCTGACCATACCGCCAGCGCCTCTGCCATAATATAAGCCAGCAACAGCCCACTTAAATTGTATGCATTCTGATACTTGAAGCTATTGCAAAGCCCTGACTCAATGCAGTCACCCACTGATATCAGGTAAAGACGAGGTAAGTAAAATGCTATCTACTGATAACCAAAGAATTTCAGAGATTTTTGAACGTTTGGCAGAAATAGCAGCTAAAACCGCTGAATTAACAAGCAACCCTAATCTATCCCCTGCTCAAAAGTAGGCAGCATGTGACAGTTACTTTATCGAACATGATCAGTTAACAACCGAAGCCCTAGAGATCTTCAAAAAAATCATTAAAAATCCTCGGTGAATGCTGAAGCATGTGAGATTGCGTATGCAATACGACGATATGACAGGGGTATTGATGCAGCGCATCTCGCGAATACCCCTGTCGTATCGCCGGAAAGCAAAAACCCCGCACGGGCGGGGTCTTCGTTATATTCAGATTGTCGCTTTTTGTCGCTGCCGAGTGGCGCAGCTCTGCCAAGCATGAAGGGATTATCTAACTTTCTGGCCCATTTTCAATACCAAAAAGTCAACATAGCACTTTTTGCTAATCCGCATGAATCGCCTTATGAACAGAAAGGAAAGCTTTTGCTCTGAATATTTCAAGACACCAGCGCACTCTTTTCCGGGCCTCACTGTCTGTTAACCATGGCGCCACCAGCTGTATTTCCCGTGTTATGTCTGAGATTTTTTTGCGGGTGGTGTAATAGTTAACGCCAACGAGATAAACAGGATCACCCGTTTCAAATATCGCCAGTACACATCGTTCAACAAATTCAACATCATCCTCAGTGATCGCAGCGTCAATGGCCACAGTTGCAGGTTTTGGCCACAAAATGGCATGCGCCCTGCTTAGTGCCTGCCGCCCGCGATAGCCTTCACTCCTTGCCTGCTCAATTGCTGCCGTAAAGCGCTCTAATGCTCTATCTGACCAGTGATCACCCTTCATACCTCGCCAGCATGAATGTCCTGATGGTTTGCGAGGGGCCGCACCTCCTCTCATACCTTCTCCCCATACAGTAAGCAGAGATTTTATCCAGGCGGACTGAATGCCATTAAGGGGAGTGAATCGACCCAGCCAGCTTTTGCGCGGGGCGGCGGCCACTGTTTCTAATCCTGCACGGTGTAGACGGCGTTGACGTGGTGTCATTCTGTTCTTCTCCTTACTACGCCAGAACGCCGAGCGCGTATGCCCGGTCCAGCAATTTAATAATCAATACCGGCTGGGTGCCGTATTCACGCTCAAAAGCGGCAGGGTCATGGTGCAAAGCACGGTGGTGCTTGCGGCATAATGGGATCGTAAAAATATCGTGGGCCTTGGTGCCTACGCCGCCCTGCCCCCAGCCAATAAGATGGTGTGCATCATCTGCAGGCTGCCCGCAGCACATACACGGCTGTTTTTTCACCCATGAGATAAAGTCAGCAGATAACCATCGGATCCGCTTAGGTCTGGCAAATAGCGTCGCCGGTGCAATAGGATCAACGTTCACAGGTACCAGAGGTTTGCCCGGCGTTGTTATTGCCGTTGGCCTTATTGCTTTTTCGATACGGGGAGAAAGAATGCTGGTGGCCGGTACCGACGGAACAATCTCACTCTCCCTGTAAACCGATTTAATGCCATCGTCTTTAATACGCAGGGATCGGCGCGCCATTTCTTCTGTAATTTCATTTCCAATCCCGGCGCCTACCGCCCACCAGCATAGCTCCGCCAGTGACAATGAGCGCTGAGCGTCCAGACCAAGCGCGATGCGGGCAGTGTCGATTACCCAGTCAGCGTTATTAACACCTACCAGTTGATCGAGGGTGTGTTCCGTTTGGTTTTTCAGCTCATTATCACAGTGCCAGCATGCGATTATTACACCCGTCGAATGGCGAAACGGGACGAGCTCATGGTGATGGTAATCGGAATGTGTCCACTGACAGTTTTTAACCTGCCTACGCAACCATGACTCGAGGGCACTAACCCCACCAGCTGCAGTGATAACTGCCTTCTTCATGAAAAAAGGTCTGATCCCCATATCATCCCGCAACGGCTGCCGGGCATCAGGAAGACGTCCACTGGGTATCTTTTTCATGCTTGCCGGCGGTATTTCCACAAGAACCCGGCCGGCACCGAATAACGGCATTAATTCACTACCCGGCTTAAGCAGCACAATTCCAAGATGGCGTGCAATATCCACGTTAAGCAAAGCTCGCATCAGTCCCTCCACATCTTCTGTATGTAGGTCCTGTCAATCCGTGGCGGCTTCTTCGATTCCGGTAACAACACGCGGATCTCCCACGATGCAAAGTCTCTGGATAAGCTCTTCTCAACCACACAGTTATTTTTACGGTATCGCTCCACCAGCTCTGTAGCCTCAGCCTCTGAAAGCTGCTCGTGTAAAAACCAACTTTTCTTCATGGCTGATCACCGAACAGTCGCAAAAACTCAATCGCTCTTTCCTGCGCTCCGGGTTCTTCAGCGATCATTTCCTGCAGCAGCTGCACGGCGAGCATAGGCTCCTTTCGCCCGACGATTGAAATTCCTCTGGAGACACGGCGAGAGAGTTTTATAAAATTTTTTCTCTCTAACGCACGCAGATGCAACAGGACAGCATTAGACGAGCTAACGCCGAGCATATCGGCCAGCTCAGATAGCGTAGGTGGGTAGCTATGCTGATTGATGTAGGCCACCAGCAGATCGAAAACTTACTGCTGTCGAAAAGTTAGTTTTGAAGACGAAAGCAAACCGGCGCTCGATGAAGGAGCACCAGTCTGATGGGATTTTGATACTTCGGGGGTTTGCGTCATGGTTTCTCTCCGCGACGCAGCAGGTATAGGTTGTTCAGGCCTATGAAAGGAGTGTAACAGAATTCTTGCAAACGCGATAACCAGCACGCTCAAGCATCTGCGTAAAGAGCGTCGGTGTTCCTATAATATCATCATCCTGTAACGGCATGAATGACACCTCATCACCGCGTCTGTACATGAGCGCGCGCCCAGATTCCGGAAATGAGTGCAGTCTTGCAACAATAGCCCCATCTTGGCACCGAATGACCGCGTAGCCCTTACTTGGTAATTCCTGTTTATGTTTCACCAATCCTCCCCTTCACACTGGAAAGTCCTTGCAAGCTGTATCAAATAAACCAGTCGTCTGCACTTTCCCAAGTCTGCAAGAGGATTTCCTCAATCGTGTTCTTAACCTCTTTTTTACCACCGTAAACAGTAAACTCTTCAGTGCCTGCACGGCCTAAAACCAGACTGTACTCGCCGAATTGATTCTGGAACCCACTCAGTAATTGTTGTTCCATCACCTGAACTGAGCCTTTAGAGATTTTTTTAGTATAATCAATGCTTAACTTAACTTTCATAGATGCCTCCACCGCTTAAGCTGTATGCATATACAGTACACCTATACTTGTGATTGATCAATGGCTTAACAGCACGAATTGTTAAGTAATGGAGGTATATCCTCCTTGTAGGTACATATAAAATAAGTGGAATTACCATCATGGCAAGGGGAATGGTCTGTGGAACACCACCTGAGCAGATGATGTTCAAAATGAGGGGTTACAATTAAAATGTAAAATTAATTACACTTTAAATTTTGCTGGGTCAGCACATTCCGGGTACTTTAGACCATTGCTAAAATACATTACTTCATCTCCGGTATAACGCTCTTGAGCACTATAATTGATTCCATAAGATAAAGTTTTAGCAGAACTGTACATCGTACGAATTGGCAAAACATTATCATATGAAACTATCCAAGGTGTTTTAATCTCAGACTGTATTCTAGTAGAAATTAGAACGTGGTCCTCATGTACATAATGATTTTCATATAACCCTTTCCCCTTAACATAATATGGAGGGTCAAAATATGTCAAAGAGTTCTCTGGCAATGCCATTATTACTTTTGTAATAAAATCATTAGCATCGAGATTAAAAACATGAATTTGATTCTTTTTTTCGGCTATTAGTTTAATCCGCCGTATCAAATCCTCCTTATTGTATCTGGCATCCAATTTCCATTTTCCTGATTGATTCTTTCCTCCGATCACTCCCCCCTTAAGTATACCAGAGCGATTTGTTCTATTAAGAAAGAATGTAGCAAATGCAAGTTGAAGAAGATCCTGATTTTCAGGATTCGTAATTATTGACTTCTGAAAATGCCACTCATCCATTGTAACATCAGTTCTCCGAATCATGTGGCATAATTCATCAGTTCGATTGAGCACACTATCCCAAAAAGAATATACAGCAAGATTCAAATCATTAAGATATATTTGTGAAGCACTTTCTTTAAAAAGTAACTTCAACGCCAAACCTGCACCACCCGCGTATGGCTCTGCGTAATGCAGATCCTGTAACTTATTCATTCCTATGATTTTATCCATAAAATTGAACAATTTACCCTTACCGCCTGGATAACGTAATGGCGTATTAAACCGCATAAAGCACCTCGTATGTATCAGCCAATATTGTACCAAATTTGAAAAGGTTATGGCCATACAATAATTCAACGTTAAAACAATCACTTATCAATTTGAAGATAGCCATACACTTTGCCAGACTCAATGCCAAAACCATTGATGAGCGCATTAATCAAGCTAGATTCAAATTTATTCTTAAATTCAACTTTATATTCTGGGTTATGTTTTAGCCAATATCTAAAGGGATTTTTATTTACCGGACCAGTTAAAAGCTCCCGAACTTTATCATTTTGAGCAAAAGACTTGAATAAAGATCTTAACTCTCCTTTAACACTTTCCGCACTTTTACCTTTTCTGTAATTCTTGATAACATCTGATAGAGATATTTTTTCCTCGACTATATTCAGCTTCTCTATTATATCAGCGCTAATTTTAAGAAACACTACCTTTGTGAAGCCATTATTTTTTTGCCAATATGAGTCTTCCTTATCCAAATTATACATGAACTCAAATAAAAGCTGGTCAGGTGGAAGAATTGTCGGCAACAAGCATAGGCTTTTTTCAGCTTTTGCTTTTTTAGCATTCGGACCGTTATCATTTACTACGTCACCATCTAATACTATGATACTTTTATTGATAAACTCAGGAATTTTACGTGCCATCAAATCAAGCAAAGTATTGCAGCTAATATTTACATCCTTCAATGGCGTGAGAATTTTATTTATATGTCGCTCTGTTATTAGTTGTTTAAAAAACAAATACCCCTCAAAATCCTCAAAATATACATTTATTTTAGGAAATGCCTCTTCAGCATCAACTTTTATAGTATCAACCAGTAAATCAGCATTAATCTCTGGCCATGATAGATTTGTCTTAGCCGAAATAGGACCATATGTATCTGTGAGATACACCGTTCTATAATCTTTATCAGCAAGCTGGCTAAGTTTAAATACTTCCTCTATAAGTATTGGCGAGTGAGAAGTCATTACGATTTGTAAGTCAAGCTTACTAGCCATTCTCTTAAGAACGTTAATTAGTTCAATTTGAGCAGCAGGGAAAAGTCCTGCATCCGCCTCATCAATCAGTAGAATACCGCCATGGTAATCTTTAAGCTCTTCTTTCAATCTTTTAAAAGAAAATATAGCTTGTATAATTTGTCCTACATTATCCTCGCCGACAGAAACAGATTCGTGGTCATAGTAGTCTCCATGTACAACCATTGAGTCAATAGTTCCTGTAGTCGCAGTAATGGAGGTCCCATTTTCCTTAATGAGTAGCCTTCTGTTCATTGCTAATATTTCATTTTTATTATCAATAATATATTGCTCATCCCTCTCGCTATACTCAGGCCTCAATGTTATAGGTAGAAGCCTCTGAAGACTAAGATATATTACAGGATGTGTAACATTGCGGCTGGTATTTTTATTCCCTAAAACATCATTATTTCTAAGGACTGGCCTTGCCTTCTGATGATATTTTGAATTAACAAGACCAAGTCTTAAATTATTCAATTCTTTTTGGAAAGCACCATCATATAGAGTTATTTGCACTTCCATCCCGCCGGGTGCATCAAATTTACTTGAAAATCTAAAATGTTCACTAAATTGTGACTTAAAGCGATTCCCTGTAAGGGTCCGAAAGGAACCTAATGACTCCGCTGGTTCCTTTGAATAATCATGAGAGAAACTAAAAATTTGTGCAATAATACCAAGTATTGTAGATTTTGACGTGCCATTTTTGCCGCAAATAACAGTAATACGCTCTCCGAAGGAGATATTTACATTTTTTAATCCGCGAAAAGCTTCCACATGCATACTACGGAGTTTAGTTAAAGGTTTAGCCACGATAAATTCCTTCCTCGCGTAAGTGATTTTTATAAATACTATATATACTTTTTTTTACTTCAATTCAAGAAATACCTCTTGTTGATACAGAGAGCCTTGCATATCCAAATCAAAAGTCTGCTTAGCAGGCTTGCATTAACAGAGAAAATACAAAATACAACCTTTTACTTACTTTTAAGTCCCGCTACAGAGTCGTCAAAGATGGATAACTTAATAATTATGTCCAACAATATCAACTTGCCCCCTATTAACTTGCTAGTACAGGCTAAACATTTAATGAAACTTCTTGCTGTGATGCAGGCATATTATTCAGAAGCATGATGCTCAACATAATGAGTTAATGAATTTATCATTGTACTTATCATTGCTTCTTTGAAAAGTCTCGCAATTATGAGATAGCATATTTTTCTTCACTTAGTGATCTTGCAGCGTAGACATGAACAGCATGCCTATATATTATCTACTATTTATCATTACCTTACCCACAACCGCTTGTACTTTATTAACAGTAGCACTTTTAGCAACTGGATGAATTTTCTCATGAACAGAAAGCTCAGGAGTTGATAGTCTAATTAAGAGACCTACATTATGGAAGGAAATTCTAAATATTACCAATTTATAAGTCAAAAATGCTCAAATCATGGTAGAAGATTCCAATCCCTAAGAAATGACGATATAATCAATATCAACATCTTTTATGTTTCGATGGGAGTTTTCAACTCCTATTGCAAAAATACAAAGCGAGCTGGCAGAATGAACGAAGATCTTTATCGTTTAATTATTGACTTTCAAAGTAATGTTCAGAGTGCCTTAAAAAGCATGTACCGTTCAGGTATTCAGATGCCGTCCAGTTGTTATGAATGGCTCAAGTATCATATACCTATTTCAGGTGAGTTAGAAGACGGGCGAAAATATTATAAACATGGCTATGGATGCCGGGTTTATCTAAATTCAAAGGGCGTAGACTTTGACTTCGGGGAACAGGGTGAAGTAGGTGGCTTTAATTCGTGGGGGTTAACTGAATTTGCTGGAAGTAATTTGTCATCTTATGGCTTCAGAAATTATGAGGAAGTTAATGAACACCTGAAAAGTGCGTTAGACAATGGACAGATAGCCCCCTTGAACAATAACCTTTACTATTTTACAGATATTCCTTTTATGTATGCATCAGATACAGACGGCCGGAATCCTGATGATATGCTACCTTGTCGCGATCGAGACCGCGTACTAACACTCCAGATTCATTATTTTGAAACAGCTGACCTCATGTTTAAAAAGTACGACAAGCTTAATGAAAGAATGAAAAAGAAAGGGCTTTTGAACCGTCAAGATAAATTTGAGTGGAGAACTTACCTTGTAACATGGTTAGGTTTTTTAGGTGTTGTATGCGAAGGTTTTCGAGGGCTAAACATCCGGCTTTTACTGAATAATGAACGCCCTAATACTTTTCAAGAATTATTACCTATTTCTGATGCCATAGGGACGTTAATGAAAGCTCATTCAGATTCACTAAGAAAATTTAGAAATAATGTTTTTCATATGAGAGAGAATAGTGATTTTCTATCCCATTTTTTCGATAAAGATGTTGAGCGTCTGTCATGGGCTCGCGAATTGCATACAGCATTATCGATTTTTTTTTCGGAGTATAGAGTTTTATGTGAAGTACACTATATAAGAAATGGGCGCAAAGGAGAAAGCGATCTGTTCGCACTAAATCAACCTCGTGTAAAAAATAAAAATATACGCTAGCATCCAGCATCGTTAACTTATCTTTAATAAAGTCGTCTTTTGCTTAACGCAGAAAAAGGTCGAGACACAGAGAAAAAATAAGGTACATCTATTTCCTAACCCTTTTATCCACCCCGCACTTCTGAAAATGTTTGTTATGAAAAGCTAGTCTTGTTTCATTGATGAATAACGTAAATACTCCGACAAAAAATTATTTGCTTGCGCGAAAAGTAGAGCCTGTTCTTTATCAAAAAGATATTTAGCTTTATTACCATGTAATGCATTATTCCTTAACCTCATAACCACCATGAATATAGCCTCTACTTTATCTTTCTTAGTTGGGTTTTCCAATTCTAACTTGTTACGTATTTTTGTAATTATGCCTTTATTGAAATTAGATAGAACCTCTAGTCTTCTTTCAGCACCCACTGCCATCAGATAACGAACTTTGAAGAAAGAAAAGTATTGCTCAACATCGATATTTGTATCACGAACAAAAGCTTCGGCATAAATGCCGGCCTTTCTAAAAGTTGCATTTCCACCTAGAAAACGTGCTTCAGTATACGAATACGCAAGGCTAAGCTTTTGAAATTCATGCAACACCGACGCAGGGATGTCCTGAGAAAGCCCCAAAAAATCACGCATGTATTCAACATCCATAAATATCCCTCACATTCTCCTTCACTCTTGATTAAAAAATCAAATATATTCTTAAATTGACATTTGTGAACATGCCATAGGTCAAAATGACTTAGCATGAATGGCGGCTCCAAAAAACCGCCACAACTCAGGCCCCACAACTGCAACTAGAACATTTTATTAACATATACGCGACTATAATGTCCAGTAAATCTACAGGCATTGCTGTCTGAATTTGTACTACCCCCTATATCTTGTTGCCGATATTTAGTTTTCAATTGTTATAAATCCTTGCATTTGTAAAACAGACTCCATCAAGTCAAACTCGATAGCTGCACGACGATTGTGGATTGCTGCCAGGCATCCATGGCAAATGCTCCCCCTGGTTCTCTCTGTAACCTGATATGTTTTATGGGAAGTCCGGTCATTCTAGCTACCTGTTCGGTTGTGATGCGCCCATGCTTTTTTACAAAATCAATAATCCTCCGAACATCCCACACCTTCTGCAGTTGCGTTCTTTCGCCATAATCAGTATCTCGCTGCGTTGCGCAGGCAGCGGTTGCGCATTCTGGCAAGCAACCAGAGCTCGTTTGATGTTGTCGTCATTCCTAGCATCGATGTGTAAACAGTCGCAGCCCGGCGCCACAGCTTTTTGTCTTCCAGCGTCTTCGCCAGGGACAGTGCGTCCTGGACTCTTTTCACATCCTCTTCAGATAATGGTGTTGCAGCCTGCGGCAGGGCAATATCGGGAACCTCAACGCCTGCAACCACTCGATAGACATACTGGCAACCGTTATGGGTACGATGGAGTTTTCCCGCGGCATGGAGCTGCCGCAGCAAGTTACCTGCTGTACTGGCTTGCAAGTCCAGCGCATCGCAGACATCCTGCAAGACGCATTCTGGCGTCCGGCTGACGATGGCAAGCACCATCTGTGCTTTGGTTACTTTGGTTTTTGATTGTTTGGTCATGGTCAAAACTCGTTTACTTGGTTAAACCTGCCGCCTTGCGGCGTCTGTACTCTTCCATCAGAATCTGCGCTGGCGTCGGTCCTGCTGGATGTCTCGGTGCTGCCAACTGCTGACGAATTGGCGGAATCGAAAATCCGTTAGCCAGGTGTTTGGTCCATTTCGTGAGTAAGTTTTCTGCCAGTTTTTTCAGCTCTCCCTCCGTCAGGTTCCTCTCAACTCCGGTTCTGCGCATCTCAATGCAAATGTGATACAGAACATCCTGTTTCCATGGGTATTTGTCGCTTCCCGAATATCGGTAAGACTCGTTTCTCCAGCGTTTATACTCCGCCATCACTGCATCGGATGTCAGATTGAATGGGTTAGCACCGCTGGAAGACACCAGCGCAACGAACTCAGCAAGATCCGGCGGCCATGTGCTGCCTGCGGCGCAACGCTCCATGCACTGCCGGCAAACCAGCGTAATCTGGGCTTCACTCATCGACCCAATCTGAGCGATCCAGAGTTCTGATGGTTCCTCTCCGTTCTTCAGGATCCATCGGTTCGAAAAGATTTCGCCCATCACTTCCCATAGGCGCCACGCCGTTTCTACGGCCGTCTGTTCCAGCAACTCGCAACCGTTGCTCACGGGCGGCTCGAATCTGTTGAACAGCTCTGGATGCTGCTGGCTCTGCTCGTACTCCCACATGATCGTTACTCCCGTTCGCTGGTTTTTTCTGGCGGACTTCCGCACGGTTAAGATGTCTTGCTAGTTTTTGCTCCCACTGGACCTGGTGAAACACCCTGCCTTCAGCCTGCCAGTACGCGATGAAACTGCTCAACTCGGCAGCAAGATTTAACCCCGGTCTTAATGGCATTCCCCAAATCGTTGCCAGTCGGGGAAAATCCTCGGAAGGTTTCCACCCGAAATACATCGCAAATTTTCCGAATGCTTGTGTTTCACCAGGAACTATTCCCGGTTGATTCGGATAGTCAGGCACAACTGGTTCGACCAGAACCCTATGTGTGGGGGTTATATCTTTTGGTTCCTCTGGTAGATTCCGGATCCCGTTTTTGGGATCGTTTGACGGAAAAAACGGGATCGTTTGGTTGTTTTGCGTACAGGAAACAGTCCCGTTTTCGGGTGCCTTTTCAGCTGTAACAACCCCGTTTTCGGGAATGTTTAAACGATCCCGTTTTTGGTAATGTTCCCGTTTTTGGGTGTGTTCAATTTCAGCAACGCTTTCTTCCACACCAAGAAGTCGGTAAACCGGGATTTGTTTAGTCCTTCCACGCCGTTCACCTGTATCTTCAATAAGCCCGATCGAAACCAAATACTGCAGGCTCGACTGGACCGTTTTCTTATCCAGCTCAGTTGCTTCAGCCAGCGCAGGAATGGATGGAAAAGCACAGAGATCAGCTCCGCACATGTCAGCCATCCAGGTCAGAACAGCTTTTGCAGAGGACTTCCCTGTCTTGACTTTTTTGGCCCATCGCATTGCGTCAATGCTCATGAAGCCCCCCTATTTTCTGTACGGTACTCATTGTCAAAACTCGATTAAAAAAACTGTGGCGCTACGGCGCTTATGCTCGCCAGTAGTGGTCCCGCCGCATCTGCAGGAAGCATGTTAAAAAGTGCAATTGCTGCCTCCCGAATTTCACGCTCTAACTTTTGTAACGGAGCGCCAAGCAATTTTGCCTGGTGCGCTTCGCTACACTCTTTGATTGCATGAGCCACCAGCTCGCTTTCAGTCAATCCACGTTTCAATTTGTGTTTGCGCGCAATCTCAATAGGCATCGCATCAGCGATCGCTCCTGAAAGCTGCATGACGTAACTGGTGTACTTCTCTGATCCAGATTCGTTTTTCAGGTAGCGGTACAGATTTTGTTTATTAACGCTGATGCCACGACCGTTTTGTTTCTCCCACTGTTCGGCCACCTGCTGTGCGACGTGCTCCTGCGCGCGACCAGGTAATGAAGATTCCCATTCCTGAACAGCGGCAAAAATAGCCCTACACTTCTGGCGATCGCGGCGCGTCAGCGAATAGTGATTTTTGGTTTTCAGTTGCACCGCCATGTCTTGGGTATAATTTTCAAAAGAGATGGTTTGCATTTTTATTTCTCCCTAGGATTTGAGGGGTCTGGAGGGAATACATCATCAAGCGAACAACTAACCCCTAACGTATTAAGTGCGGCCACGATATGACGAGAATCAGCTAGGCTTGGAACGCGTAAGGATTTTTCATAGTTGGCTAACCGAGGTTGGTTCCAACCAGCCGCCTTAGCCAAGGCTTGCTGCGAAATGTTGGCTTTTTTCCGTAGATGCGAAATGTAGTTCATACAGTTCTCCTGTTGTGTAAAACAATGTTCACATATCGTGAAATTTATGTCAATACAAAACGTGAATCACCAATATTCACTCTTCGTGATAAAGTGAGGGTATGAAGACACTTGCTGAAGAAATCGGTGAGCGCATCAAGGCGCTAAGAACTGAGAAAGGAATGAGCCAAGGGCAGCTTGCGAAATTATGTGGCTGGTCTGGGGCGTCACGTGTCGCCAATTATGAATATGGCAATCGAAACGTTGGTGTAGATGATGCATTGTCCTTAGCGAAAGCATTAGGCACCACGCCCGTTATGATTTTATTTGGCGAACAAAGTGATCCATCGAACTGGTTAACAGACAAACAAAAAAGGGTTCTTTCCCTATTCAATCAATTGCCCGAAGCTGAACAGGAACGCATGATTGATACCTTTGAGCTTAGACTTAAAGAAATTGATGAGTATGTAGAAAAATACCTACGCGGAAGATACAACCCCACCTAACTCAATCAAAAAATAAGCATTGCATAACCGGCCTTGAGCCGGTTTTTTTGTACCCTTACCAATAAATTACACAAAATGAGTAATCTTGATTTCACATTTTGTATTGACAACAATTTCACGACATGTGAAACTTCAAAACACACAAAGCAGTATGGGTCATCGAGGCAGGAAGCCCACGAAGTAGCTGCCGGCGGCATACGAAACACCGGATGAGATGACGACAAGAAGAATTCGCAGCAGGTTTAAACGTTCCGCCGGCCGGCGTTACAGGCATGAGATAGGACATCACTATGAGAATAGATATATCCAAGATAGGGAAAATTTACTTTTTACTCGTCTCCCCAATCAAACTCTCTGTCGCGCAGGATTTGGAGGCCCGATTCGGAGACCGCGTAATCATTGCAGCTTTTGGTACTGATATCACGTCCATGGGCCTGGCACCAGGTGATGAAATCGTAAGTGCTGGCTACCACCTTCACAGCCTGGATACCGCTGTTTTCGTAGCGCTCCACCATGCTATCGGTGCGGATACGCCAGTCGTGGTAGTCAAAGGGAAGGACGTAAGCATCTGAAAGGATTTTTTGGAATTCTTCATAGTGAGCGGGATTTTCGTACCAGAAGACAGGTATAGGGCTACGAGACATTTTGCTCTCTTTTATTTGGCTGTGTGAGAGCGCCAAGAATACCACCGAGCCTGAAGTGGTGAAAAGACAGGCATCACGACTAGTAGGTTTTGCAATGCGGTGAATGCGGCTATGCGCACGCGGCACAGTTAAAAAATAAACATGGCGGTTATTCACATGTTGTGGGGAAAAAGTTGTCGGCGGTAGTTGTTAACTGGCTGCCGTCACCGGGAGGCACCCGGCGCCGCATTGCAAAACCACATGCTAATACTGAGTTAACTGGAGATAACTATGAAGGATTTTGCCCGAGTACCTACCGGCAACCAGGCGACCCGCCTGAACTGGTTCGAGGTGAGACTACGCCAGCTGTGTTACTTGCTGGCGCAGAAAGGAAACCCTGAGGCTGAGGCATGAATACCCTGTTTGCCCTTGTCATCAGCGTGTGTGCTCTCACTGGTGAATGCTCTGATGTTCTGATCGGTGTTTATCCATCAGAGGCCAGTTGCAACAGCAACGCCGATGAACAAAAAGTACAGGGCCAGTGCCTCCCCTACCGAAATGCACAAAACATGGCTGACGACCAACAGCCTGCAGTGAGTTTTTGAATCGAGTTTTGACCAATGGCCGTTACGGCCGGAGAAGTGATTATGGAATTTGGAATGAAACGCGTTCTGGCATCTGTCCAGGCCGCCGCCACTTTGAATAAGCTCTATGACGGCTCGCCCGTTTCACTGACGGCCATCAGTAAAGAGTCAAAGCTGTCTACTTCATACCTTGAGCAGATCTTCAAAAAGCTGCGGGCGGGTAACCTGGTAATTTCACAGCGTGGCCCGGGTGGTGGTTATAGCCCCCGCGGCGATGACATCACCGTTACAGAAGTGATCACTGCGGTATCTAAACTGCCAGCCCATAAAACTTTTGAGCCTATCCTGCGAGCGCTTGACGACGTTCGCGTATCACAGCTGCTGCGGGGCGATTCGCCAGCCCCATAAAGCACAAAACCCGCGCAAGGCGGGTTAAGTACCCGGTCAGCCGACCAAAGCTTTCCGGAATCGAGTTTTGACCAATGACCACCACCAGGGCGGCTGCCATCAGCTGCCGGGTATCTTACAATCCAAAGGAGCCCAAACGCAATGAACAACTACCCGTATCTCATTAAAGCTAAGGCAAAAGCAAACGAAGCGAAAAGCCTCTTCTGCTGGTTCTCTGCTAAATCCGATTCTCGCGCCGAGCGCAAAATCCTGGACATCCTGGAAGACGCTGAAATTAACGTTGGCCGCGGCGCCAGCCATCAGCTGCCGATCCGCACCAACTGGCTCATCGTTGATGACTTACCGGAAGAAGGTGTACTGGATGACACCTGGTGCGATCGCTACGAGCTTGGTGGTGAAGACGGGCTGACATGGCAAAAAATCGTTGTGCCGGCGGCTGCTGAACCACAGCCCTCCAGTAAACCAGAAAACGATATCTCTCCTGCAAATAGTGATGAAGAAGACTATTCGAACAATGAAGAAGCACTCTTCAACCTGGCGGAAATGTCATTCCGCACGCAGCTGCTTGCCCAGTATATGGCCGACGAGCGTCACGTGTATCACATTAGCATTCCTCATCGTAACCGCCTTTCAGCGATGGAAATGGATACGGATAATCACGGTGTGCAGAATCTGCTGCTGACGGCAGAAAATATTCCGGAGCTTAAAAAATATGATATGCCTGGCCTGTGGAAATTTACCAGTGCATTTAAGAGCGTATTTCCTGTGGGGAAACGCCATGAGCTCGGCAAGCAAATTCAGTTCGCCAAATTGTGGCTTGAAACGTCACACATTGACCGCGGGATCCTTACAAAGGAATGGGCTGCTGGAAACTATATCATCTCAATAAACAAAACCGATACCGGCGCCAATGCTGGTGGCGGTAACAAAACTGACCGCAATCCGGATTATCAGCATTCGCTGGATACTCTGGATATAGAGATCGCCCTTGCGACGATGCCTATGGATTTTGATATCTATAATTTTCCGGCATCAGTCCACCGCCGCGCGAAGGAAATAGTACAGAAGAAAGAAAGTCCATTTAAAGAATGGTCTGCAGCATTACGGAACACACCAGGCATCCTTGATTATTCCCGTGCAGCGATTTTTGCACTGATCAGGGAAGCATCCAGTGGAATAACTCCTTTTCCAGATCGGTTGCGAGGCTACATCAACGCGAATCTGACTGAACATAAGCATGATACCCCGAGCGCTGAAATGCTTGCTAAGGCGGGACATATTCCATCTGCTGCAGTCACTCTGGATGCAATAAACCAAGCAATCGCCGGAGAGGATAACAGCGCAAAACTGGAAACACTCTCCTCCGACTTTAAAGCAGTTGGTACCGAACTGGTAAAAGAGGCTCAAAAGCAACGTCCAGACGCTAATCAGGTTCTGGCCGCCGAGCGCGGCGAATATGTTGAAGGGATTAGCGACCCTACTGATCCGAAGTGGATAACCGAAGACCTTACCAAGACCAGGAAGCCTGAAGTTTCAAAAATTGGGGACGGAGTATTGTCCATTGAAGGTCTTGTTGACGTTACGGGCAAGGTTAACCAAAAAGAAAAAACAGATGAAGTTGTTCATCAAACGGATGCTGTAGATATTGAACCCGGTCCTCATAATAAGGATGAAGATCAGCCAATTGATTATGTTCACGTTATGGTTGATCTGGAAACCATGGGTAAAAAACATAACGCCCCTATCGTCGCTATTGGTGCGGTTGTTTTTGACCCGGCAACCGGCTCTATTGGAGAAAGTTTCTATAAAGTCGTATGCCTTGAATCCTCTGTGAACTGGGGCGCCGTAATCGATCCATCTACTGTTATCTGGTGGCTGAAGCAGTCCTCCGAAGCACGCTCTGCGATCGTAAATGATGATGCTATCCCGTTGCAGGATGCATTACTCCAGTTCAGAGAATTTGTTTCTGATAATGTCGCTGGTGGGAGCAAAAAGGCGCAGGTATGGGGTAACGGTGCGTCATTCGACAACTCTATTCTGCGTTCTTCTTACGATTGCATTGCTGAAGATTATCCGTGGGAATACTGGAACGATCGGGACGTACGAACAATGGTAGAGCTCGGCCAGGCCATTAGCTTCGACCCCAAAACAACGATCCCGTTTGAAGGGTCTCGTCACAATGCCCTCGCTGATGCTATTCATCAGGCCCGCTATGTATCAGCGATCTGGCAGCGAATAATTGCCGGCAATCAGGTACTGCAAAAATTGATGCAAAACTGATTTTTTATTTTCAGATACTGGCCCAGCAATGGGCCATAATGAGGTAAAACATATGCTCCAGATGTTAACCCTTGAAGAGTGGGCAAACGAGAAATACAGAAGCAATCCTCCAAGTGTTTCCACTCTCAGGAATTATGCTAAACAGAATATGTTTTCTCCCCCAGCCAAAAAAGAAGGTCGATTCTGGCGCGTCAGGGAGGATGCTGAGTTGGTCGGTACATTGACCACTCCTGTAGTAAAGAAAAGCGACCCTGTTCTTTTGCAGAGGATTTTGAACGATGGCTGCCAGACCACGTAAAAATAATATATCTATTCCAAATTTATACCCGCTCTTCAGCAGGAAGGTTAATAAAGTATACTGGCGTTATAAGCACCCGATAACCGGTAAGTTTCATAGTCTAGGAACAGATGAAGCAGAGGCCATGGCAATAGCTATTGAAGCAAATAAAAGACTGGCGGAACAACAAACCCGCCAGATAATGGCAATCACTGACAGAATTTCCACCAGCTCAGGAAAATCAATATCAACTAACACCTGGCTTGAACGTTACTGGAAGATTCAGCAGGAAAGATTAAAGTCCGGAGATATTAAAGAAAACACTATCAAACAAAAAGCAAAACCAGTATCTCTGCTTAAGGAACGAGTAGGAATGAAATTAATATCCGCTGTCAATGTTCGAGATGTTGCGCAAATTCTTGATGAATATTTAGCGGAGGGACAACCCAGAATGGCTCAGGTCATTCGCTCTGTCCTAATAGATGTTTTTAAAGAAGCTCAGCATGCGGGAGAAGTACCTCCTGGTTATAACCCTGCACTAGCAACTAAACAACCTCGTAGAAAGATCACTCGCCAGCGCCTCACTATTGAGGAATGGCAAAAGATTTTTGATATAGCCGATGAAAATCACAAATACATGGGGAACGCCATGCTTTTAGCCATAGTAACAGGACAGCGACTAGGTGATATATCCCGTATGAAATTCTCGGACATCTGGGACGATCATCTACACGTTGAGCAAGAGAAAACCGGAAGCAAAATCGCTATACCATTAGCTCTGCGTTGCAACGCAATCAACTGGAGCCTACGAGATGTAATCAGTCGTTGCCGGGATTATGCAGTAAGCCCTTATTTGGTTCATTTCTTTAGAACCACCTCACAGGCTGAGCGAGGAGCACAGGTGAAACCCAGAACACTGACCATGAACTTCAGCAAGGCAAGGGACAGTGCCAATATTGACTGGGGACAAGGTACACCGGCAACTTTCCATGAACAAAGATCGCTTTCCGAGCGGTTATATAAAGCCCAGGGTATAAACACGAAAGATTTACTTGGACACAAAACTCAACAACAAACGGATAGGTACCATGATGATCGAGGTAAGGGGTGGACAAAGGTGGCCTTATGAGGTTTTTCGGGAGGGGTTTTGATAACTTGTTTTGATAAAATTTTGATAACCGTTCGAAAACTAATAATAAAAACGGGAACCACTAGGTTCCCGTTCTGACATAATCTGAGGGGCAGATTACATGTTCGCGATAATTGCGTCGCCAAACTCGCTACATTTCAGCAGTTTAGCGCCTTCCATCAGACGTTCAAAGTCATAGGTCACGGTCTTAGCGGCGATAGCGCCTTCCATGCCTTTGACGATCAGGTCTGCGGCTTCGAACCACTGCATGTGGCGCAGCATCATCTCTGCGGACAGGATGATGGAGCCCGGGTTCACTTTGTCCTGGCCGGCATACTTCGGCGCAGTACCGTGAGTCGCTTCGAACAGCGCGCACTCGTCACCGATGTTGGCGCCCGGGGCGATACCGATACCGCCAACCTGCGCCGCCAGGGCGTCAGAGATGTAGTCGCCGTTCAGGTTCATACAGGCGATAACGTCGTATTCCGCCGGACGCAGCAGGATCTGCTGCAGGAACGCATCGGCGATCACGTCTTTCACCACGATCTCTTTGCCGGTGTTCGGGTTCTTGATTTTCACCCACGGGCCGCCGTCGATCAGCTCGCCGCCGAACTCTTCGCGAGCCAGCTGGTAGCCCCAGTCTTTGAAGGCGCCTTCGGTGAACTTCATGATGTTGCCTTTGTGCACCAGAGTGACGGAATCACGATCGTTAGTGATCGCGTATTCAATCGCGGCGCGAACCAGGCGTTTGGTGCCTTCTTCAGAGCACGGCTTGATGCCGATACCGCAATGTTCCGGGAAGCGAATTTTCTTCACGCCCATCTCATCGCGCAGGAATTTGATGACTTTGTCTGCTTCCGCAGAGTCGGCTTTCCACTCGATACCGGCATAGATATCTTCTGAGTTTTCACGGAAGATAACCATATCGGTCAGTTCCGGGTGTTTAACCGGGCTCGGGGTGCCCTGGTAGTAACGTACCGGACGCAGGCAGACGTAGAGGTCCAGCTCCTGGCGCAGCGCCACGTTCAGAGAACGGATGCCGCCGCCGACTGGGGTGGTCAGAGGACCTTTGATAGCAACGCGGTAGTCACGAATCAGATCGAGGGTTTCAGCTGGCAGCCAGACGTCCTGGCCATAGACGTGGGTTGATTTCTCACCGGTGTAAACTTCCATCCAGGAAATTTTACGCTCGCCCTTATAGGCTTTCTCAACGGCGGCATCAACCACTTTCAGCATCGCTGGGGTAACGTCAACGCCGATACCGTCACCTTCAATGAACGGGATAATCGGATTGTGAGGGACGTTCAGTTTGCCGTTTTGCAGGGTGATTTTTTGACCTTCCGCCGGAACTACTACTTTGCTTTCCATTAACCTCTCCTTCGAGCGCTTCTGGTTCTGCTCTTCCCTCTTCACGCGAGCCTGGTGTTGGCTGAGTCGGCCAGCTTCGGCGTACCGGGTCTTCCCGCTAACCGGAGCTATCGCGTCCGTGTCGCCTTCCTGCCTGTAGTGCGAATCGGTTTGAGCAATTTTTTGTTAATAATTTGTAATGAGCATGTCAATACTACCTGAATGTTTGCGTCCATGAAAGGCATTCGTAATTAGGCTATAATGCGGCAATTGATAAAGCCTGAAAATACCATGCAGAAAACTTCATTTAGAAAACATCGCGTTGAGCGATTCAGCACACAACAAGTCACCAGACAACGTAAAGAACGCCAGCCAAAAACTGTGATCTTGTTCAATAAACCCTATGATGTGTTGCCGCAATTTACCGATGAAGCCGGGCGCAGCACGCTGAAAGATTTTATTCCGGTGGCGGGCGTTTACGCCGCAGGTCGGCTCGATCGCGACAGCGAAGGCCTGCTGGTGCTGACCAACGACGGCGCGCTGCAGGCGAAGCTGACCCAGCCGGGTAAGCGCACCGGCAAGATCTACTATGTTCAGGTGGAAGGCGAACCCACGCCCGAGGCGCTGACCGCCTTGCGCGACGGCGTCACCCTTAACGACGGCCCCACCCTGCCTGCCGGCGTAGAACTTGTCGAGGAGCCCGTCTGGCTGTGGCCGCGCAACCCGCCGATTCGTGAGCGCAAATCGATTCCCACCCGCTGGTTGAAAATCACGCTCTACGAGGGACGCAACCGCCAGGTGCGCCGGATGACCGCCCACGTCGGCTTCCCCACCCTGCGGCTGATCCGCTACGCCATGGGCGGCTATACCCTCGACGGACTGGCCAACGGCGACTGGCGCAAAGCCGAATAACTGAAAAGGAAAAGCGATGTTTAAACCTCATGTCACCGTTGCCTGCGTGGTTCACGCCCAGGATAAATTTCTCATCGTCGAAGAAACCATTAACGGCAAAGCGCTGTGGAACCAGCCGGCCGGCCATCTCGAGGCCAATGAAACGCTGCTGCAGGCCGCCGAACGTGAACTGTGGGAAGAGACCGGCATTCGCGCCACGCCGCAGCACTTCATCCGCATGCATCAGTGGCTGGCTCCCGATAACACGCCGTTTCTGCGCTTCTTGTTCGCCATCGAACTTAGCGATCTGTGCGCCACTGAACCACACGACAGCGATATCGATCGCTGCCTGTGGCTCAGTGCTGAGGAAATTCTTAACGCGCCGAACCTGCGCTCGCCGCTGGTTGCCGAAAGCATTCGCTGCTACCTGCAGGACCCGCGGCAGCCGCTGTCGCTGATTGGCGCATTTAACTGGCCGTTCACAGGGGGTGAATGAACGGTGAGCGCGTGCTAGAATACGCCGCCTCGAAGTTCAATGTAGCGAGTATTTCCATGTCAGAAAGCCAGAAAAAAGTGATCGTCGGCATGTCCGGCGGCGTCGACTCCTCGGTCTCCGCGTACCTGCTGCTGCAGCAAGGGTATAAGGTGGAAGGCCTGTTCATGAAGAACTGGGAGGAAGACGACGGCGAGGAATACTGCACCGCCGCCGCCGACCTTGCCGATGCGCAAGCGGTCTGCGATAAGCTGGGCATTGAACTGCACACCGTTAACTTTGCCGCCGAATATTGGGATAACGTCTTTGAGCTCTTCCTGGAAGAGTACAAAGCCGGCCGCACGCCGAACCCGGATATTCTGTGCAATAAAGAGATCAAATTTAAAGCCTTCCTCGAGTTTGCTGCCGAAGACCTCGGCGCCGACTACATCGCCACCGGGCACTATGTGCGCCGCGCCGATGTCGACGGTAAAAGCCAGCTGCTGCGCGGCCTCGACGACAACAAAGATCAGAGCTACTTCCTCTACACCCTTAGCCACGAGCAGATTGCCCAGAGCCTGTTCCCGGTGGGTGAGCTGGAAAAACCGCAGGTGCGTAAGATCGCCGAAGAGCTGGATCTGATCACCGCGAAGAAAAAAGATTCCACCGGCATCTGCTTTATCGGCGAGCGTAAATTCCGCGATTTCCTTGGCCGCTATCTGCCGGCGCAGCCGGGCAAAATCCTCACCGTCGACGGCGAGGAGATCGGTACTCATCAGGGGCTGATGTACCACACCCTGGGCCAGCGTAAAGGGCTGGGTATCGGCGGCACCAAAGAGGGTAGCGAAGATCCATGGTACGTGGTCGATAAAGACGTTGAGAATAATATTCTTATCGTCGCCCAGGGCCATGACCACCCGCGCCTGATGTCCGTCGGTCTGATTGCCCAACAGCTGCACTGGGTAAACCGTGAACCGCTGCAGGGCACCCTGCGCTGCACGGTGAAAACCCGCTATCGCCAGACCGATATCCCCTGCACCGTTACCGCGCTGGATGAAGACCGTATCGAAGTCCGCTTCGATGAGCCGGTCGCGGCGGTGACCCCGGGCCAGTCCGCAGTGTTCTATTTAGGGGAAGTATGCCTCGGCGGCGGAATTATTGAACAACGACTGCCTCTGCAGTCCTGAACGCGCGTTATTTCCGCCGGGACGAACCGCCCTGGCGGCTGACAAGGAGTATGTGTGGCGAAGAATTACTATGACATCACCCTGGCGCTGGCTGGCGTTTGCCAGGCGGCGCGACTGGTTCAGCAACTGGCGCATCAGGGACATTGCGACAGCGATGCCCTGCATGTGTCGCTGAACAGCATCATCGACCTCGATCCTGAGTCGACGCTGGCGGTGTTCGGTGGCAGTGAAGCCAATCTTCGCCTCGGTCTTGAAACGCTGCTCGGGGTGCTCAATACCAGCAGCCGTCAGGGCCTCAATGCGGAACTCACCCGCTATACCCTGAGCCTGATGGTGCTGGAGCGCAAGCTCGCCGCCAGTAAAGGGGCGATGGACACGCTCGGCAACCGCATCGCCGGCCTGCACCGTCAGCTGGAACACTTTGACCTGCAGTCCGAAACGCTGCTCAGCGCCATGGCGGGCATCTATGTCGATGTGATAAGCCCGCTGGGGCCGCGTATTCAGGTGACCGGCTCCCCTGCCGTGCTGCAAAGCCCGCAGGTGCAGGCGAAAGTTCGCTCAGCGCTGCTGGCGGGTATTCGCGCCGCGGTGCTCTGGCATCAGGTGGGCGGCGGACGTCTGCAGCTTATGTTTTCCCGTAATCGTCTGGTTAACCAGGCAAAGCAAATTCTTGCTCATTTAACCCCGGAGTTGTGATCTATGGAATTATCCTCACTGACCGCCGTTTCCCCTGTAGACGGCCGCTACGGCGATAAAGTCAGCGCGCTGCGCGGTATCTTCAGCGAATTCGGTTTGCTGAAATTCCGCGTTCAGGTGGAAGTACGTTGGCTGCAAAAACTGGCCGCCCACGCAGCGATCAAGGAAGTTCCTGCTTTTGCTGCCGACGCAAACGGTTTCCTTGATAAAATCGTCGCCGATTTCAGCGTTGAAGACGCGGAGCGCATCAAAACCATCGAGCGCACCACTAACCACGACGTGAAAGCGGTAGAGTATTTCCTGAAAGAAAAAGTCGCTGACGTCGCCGAGCTGCACGCGGTATCAGAGTTTATTCACTTCGCCTGTACGTCTGAAGACATCAATAACCTCTCCCACGCGCTGATGCTGAAAACCGCCCGCGACGAAGTGGTTCTGCCTTACTGGCGCAAGCTGATTGACGCGGTAAAAGATCTGGCGACCCAGTATCGCGATGTGCCGCTGCTCTCCCGTACCCACGGCCAGCCGGCAACGCCGTCCACCATGGGTAAAGAGATGGCGAACGTCGCCTACCGTATGGAGCGGCAGTATCGTCAGCTGAACCAGGTGGAAATCCTCGGTAAAATCAACGGCGCGGTGGGTAACTACAACGCCCACATCGCCGCCTACCCGGAAGTCGACTGGCATCAGTTCAGCGAAGAGTTCGTTACCTCGCTGGGTATTCAGTGGAACCCGTACACCACGCAGATCGAGCCGCATGACTATATCGCTGAGCTGTTTGACTGCATCGCGCGCTTCAACACCATTCTGATCGACTTCGATCGCGACGTGTGGGGCTACATCGCGCTCAACCACTTCAAACAGAAAACCATCGCCGGGGAAATCGGCTCCTCCACCATGCCGCACAAGGTGAACCCAATTGACTTCGAAAACTCCGAAGGCAATCTCGGCCTGGCCAATGCGGTCATGCAGCACCTGGCCAGCAAACTGCCGGTTTCCCGCTGGCAGCGCGACCTGACCGACTCCACCGTTCTGCGTAACCTCGGCGTGGGCATCGGCTATGCGCTGATCGCCTATCAGTCCACCCTCAAAGGGATCAGCAAGCTGGAGCTGAACCAGGATCGCCTGCTGGACGAACTGGATCACAACTGGGAAGTACTGGCTGAGCCGATCCAGACCGTGATGCGTCGTTACGGTATCGAAAAACCGTACGAGAAGCTGAAAGAGCTGACCCGCGGCAAACGCGTGGACGCGGAAGGGATGAAGCAGTTTATTGACAGCCTCGCCCTGCCGGAAGAGGAAAAAGTGCGTCTCAAAGCGATGACCCCGGCCAACTATATCGGTCGGGCAATCACCATGGTTGACGAGCTGAAGTAATCGCCCTGCCCCTCTTTCCGCCGGAAAGAGGGGCGTTTTATCGCCGGAAAGCGATCAGATCCAAACGTCGTTCACCGCCGTCCGCTCGCCGCCCTCTTGGCCGGTATTCAACACCCCGCGCGGCTCAATCAGCATCAGCTTCGCTTCCGTCTCCGCCGAGGTCTTATGTTCCACCCCGCGCGGCACGACGATCATCTCCCCGGCCTTCACCAGCACATGCCCGTCGCGGAAGTCCACGCGCAATACCCCCTCCACCACCATCAATGTCTCATCGGTTTCCGGGTGGCTGTGCCAGATAAAGTCGCCGGCGATGCGCACGACCTTGAACTGATAGTCGTTCATTTCAGCCACCACTTTGGGCTGCCATTGTTCGCTGAACAGGGAAAATTTATGAGCAAGATTAACGAGTTGATACATGGGCTGTCTCCTTGTGATAAAGGCAGTCAGCATAGTTCGCCTCGCCGCGTTGACGCTTGAACGATTGTGCAACCTGCGCCGCCTTATCCGCGGATCGCCCGCAGCCAGCGCCCCGGAGAGAGGCCAAAGCGGCTGATAAACTGGCGCGTCATGTGGCTCTGGTCGGCAAAGCCCGCGTCGGCGGCAATATCCACCAGACGCTCCCCGGCGCGCATCCGCTGGCGGCAAAAATCGAGCCGGCGCATCATGACGTAGCGCCACGGGCTGGTGCCGTACAGCGTTCTGAAATCCCGGCTCAGGCTCCAGCGGTCCCGGCCGCTGACCTGCGACAGGGTGTCGAGGGTCATATCCTGCATAAAACAGGCATGGATATACTCCCGGGCCCTCTCCGCCGCCTGATAATCAAACGCCTGGCGACGGGAACGTTGGCCGCCGACAACGGCCAGGGTCTGCGCCAGGTCGTACAGGGCGTCCTCTTCCTCCAGCGGCTCGAAGGTATCCGTGACCGCTTTCAACAGCGGCTGCGCGGCGCGACGTAGCCGTGGATCCGCCGACAAGCCGTCGGGGATAAACGGTAGTGGCCTGCCGCCGAGTATCTTCTGGATCAGCGCCGGTTCGATATAAACCATGCGGTAGTGAAACCCCGCCTCGGTGCCCGCCTCGCCATCGTGTATTTCGTCCGGATGAAGCACCATCGTTCCGCCGGGCAGGCTGTGCTGGAGTCCGCCGCGATAGTGAAAGCTCTGCACGCCGGCGATCGTCTGGCCGATGGCGTAGGTATCATGCCGGTGCGGCTCATAGCCGTGGCCGCCGAAGAAGGCTTCGATGCGTTCCGTCCGGCTGGGCGATTGCGCCAGCCTGACCCAGTCCGCGCTCTGCTGCTGAGACATAATGGATAACCTGCGACGTTCTTGAGGGGTGATTCCAGCACTATTACACAAAAAATTAACATCACCAACCCGCTCGCCGTTCGCATCCTGCCGCTGGGCGTTTACTGAAATTACGCATAGAATGAAGGAGTTCCATGCAGTATGCGCAAAGGGCGCCGCCGAATGCTGGCCAGCCCGGGGGCATCAGGGGCCCTTTTTATAAAAAGCTTTATTTAACAGCCGTTTATATTTTGCGTATATAATGAGCGTCAGACTACTATCGAAAATGCTAGGGAGAACAGCCATGCGCGTACTCGTGGTTGAGGATAATGCCCTGCTGCGTCACCACCTCAAAGTTCAGCTGCAGGAGCTGGGCCATCAGGTCGATGCGGCGGAAGATGCCAGGGAAGCGGACTACTATCTGGGCGAACATCTCCCGGATATCGCCATCGTCGATCTCGGCCTGCCGGATGAAGACGGTTTATCACTGATCCGCCGCTGGCGCAGCCACGACGTGTCGCTGCCGGTGCTGGTGCTGACCGCCCGCGAAGGATGGCAGGATAAAGTGGAAGTGCTGAGCGCCGGGGCGGATGATTACGTCACCAAGCCTTTCCATATTGAAGAGGTTGCCGCCCGCATGCAGGCGCTGCTGCGCCGTAACAGCGGTCTGGCCTCGCAGGTGATCTCCCTGCCGCCGTTCCAGGTCGACCTCTCCCGGCGCGAGCTGTCGGTGAATGACCAGCCGATCAAGCTGACCGCCTTTGAATACACCATTATGGAAACCCTGATCCGTAACCGCGGCAAAGTGGTCAGCAAAGATTCGCTGATGCTCCAGCTTTACCCGGATGCCGAACTGCGAGAAAGCCACACCATCGACGTGCTGATGGGTCGGCTGCGCAAGAAAATTCAGGCTGAATACCCACAGGACGTCATCACCACGGTGCGCGGCCAGGGCTATCTGTTCGAATTGCGCTGATGAAGGGACTGTTGCGGCATATCTTCCCGCTGTCATTACGGGTTCGCTTCCTGCTGGCGACCGCCGGGGTGGTGCTGGTGCTCTCCCTGGCCTACGGCATGGTGGCCCTGGTGGGCTATAGCGTTAGCTTCGATAAAACCACCTTTCGCCTGCTGCGCGGCGAGAGCAATCTCTTTTATATGCTGGCGAGATGGGAAAACGGCGCTATTGACGTCGATATCCCGGAAAACCTGAATATGGAAAGCCCGACGGTGACCCTTATCTACGATGAGCAGGGCAAACTGCTGTGGGCGCAGCGTGATGTTCCCTGGCTGGCGAAACGCATTCAACCGGAATGGCTGAAACGCAATGGCTTCCATGAGATTGAAGCCGATGTCGACAGCAGCAGTATGCTGTTGCGCAATAACCATGAGATTCAGGAACAGCTGGACGCTATCCGCGAACAGGGCGACGACTCTGAGATGACCCACTCGGTGGCGATCAACCTCTACCCGGCCACCAGCAAAATGCCTCAGCTCAGCATTGTGGTTGTCGACACCATTCCGGTGGAGCTCAAGCGCAGCTATATGGTGTGGAGCTGGTTTGTCTATGTGCTGGCCGCCAACCTGCTGCTGGTGATCCCCCTGCTGTGGGTCGCCGCCTGGTGGAGCCTGCGGCCCATTGAGTCGCTGGCCAAAGAGGTGCGCGAACTGGAGGAACATCACCGCGAAAAGCTCAATCCCAACACCACTCGCGAGCTGACCCGGCTGGTCAGCAACCTCAACCGCCTGGTTCGCAGCGAGCGCGAACGCTATGACAAATACCGCACTACCCTCACCGATCTCACTCACAGTCTGAAAACGCCGCTGGCGGTGATGCAGAGTACACTGCGCTCGCTGCGCGGCGAGAAGATCAGCGTCGACGAGGCGGAGCCGGTGATGCTGGAGCAGATAAGCCGCATCTCGCAGCAGATTGGTTATTACCTGCATCGCGCCAGCATGCGCAGCGGCGGCACCCTCTTGAGCCGGGAATTACACCCGATCGCCCCCCTGCTTGACAGCCTGACTTCCGCTCTCAACAAGGTCTATCAGCGCAAAGGGGTCAATATCTCGCTCGACATCTCGCCGGAGATCACTTTTGTCGGCGAGCAGAACGATTTTATGGAAGTGATGGGTAACGTTCTTGATAACGCCTGTAAGTATTGCCTGGAGTTCGTGGAAGTTTCCGTGCGCCAGACCACCGACAGCCATCTGCACATCCTGGTGGAAGACGATGGGCCGGGGATCCCGCAGAGCCAGCGCCGGGCCGTTTTCGACCGCGGCCAGCGGGCTGATACCCTGCGTCCCGGCCAGGGGGTAGGGCTCTCCGTTGCGCGTGAAATTGTCGAACAATATGATGGAGAGATCATCGCCGGGGAAAGCCTGCTCGGCGGCGCCTGCATGGAGGTGGTGTTTGGCCGCCAGCAGATGGAAGATAAACAGAGTTAATCGTTGAGATTTTTCACGGCGCCTGCATCGCCAGGGCGCCGCATCCGTTATAATCCCTGTCAGACACCTGCAGTGGAATATCAATATGGATTATCAATTAACGCTTAACTGGCCCGACTTTATCGAACGCTACTGGCAAAAACGGCCGGTGGTATTGAAGCGCGGCTTCGCCAATTTTATCGACCCCCTAAGCCCGGACGAACTGGCAGGACTGGCCATGGAGAGCGAGGTCGATAGCCGCCTTGTCAGCCATCAGGATGGAAAATGGCAGGTCAGTCACGGTCCTTTCGAAAGCTACGATCACCTGAGCGAAAACAACTGGTCCCTGCTGGTGCAGGCGGTTAACCACTGGCATGAACCGTCCGCAGCGCTGATGCATCCGTTCCGTGCCCTGCCGGACTGGCGTATCGACGACCTGATGATCTCCTTCTCGGTGCCGGGAGGCGGCGTCGGCCCGCATCTGGATCAGTATGATGTGTTTATCATTCAGGGCACCGGCCGTCGGCGCTGGCGCGTTGGGGAAAAGGTGCCGATGAAACAGCACTGCCCGCATCCGGACCTGCTGCAGGTTGACCCCTTCGAGGCGATCATCGATGAAGAGATGGAGCCTGGCGATATTCTCTATATTCCGCCGGGATTCCCGCATGAGGGTTATTCGCTGGAAAACTCGCTTAACTATTCGGTCGGCTATCGCGCGCCGAATGCCCGCGAGCTGTTTAGCGGCTTTGCCGACTATGTCCTTCAGCGCGAACTGGGCAGCCAGCGCTACGCCGATCCGGACGTGCCGTCCCGCGACCATCCGGCGGATATTTTACCGACCGAACTCGACCGCCTGCGCGAGATGATGCTGGGTCTGATTAACCAACCGGAGCACTTTAAGCAGTGGTTCGGCGAGTTTATCACCCAGTCGCGTCATGAGCTCGACGTCGCGCCGCCGGAGCCGCCGTATCAGCCAGATGAGATTTACGATGCCCTGCAGCAGGGCGATACCCTGGAACGCCTGGGCGGCCTGCGGGTGCTGCGCATTGACGGCGAGGTATTCGTTAACGGCGAGAAGATCAACTCCCCGCACCGTCCGGCGCTGGACGCCTTAGCCACCCATCTGACGCTGCGCGCCGACCATTTTGGCGATGCGCTGGAAGATCCTTCTTTCCTCGCCATGCTGGCAGCGCTGGTCAACAGCGGCTATTGGTTCTTTGGCGACTGAGCCATCATCCTGCCCGGCGGCGCTGCGCTTGCCGGGCCTACGGGTTCCGCGCTCACCGGCTGGACCGTAGGCCGGATAAGGCGAAGCCGCCATCCGGCACTTTGTGGTTTCGATGGCGGCAATGTCTTACCCGAGTATTATCTCCTCTCGCCTGCATCAAATTCGCTTACCTCACCCGCCCAATCCGGCGGATACCATCCCCGGCGCACATCGCGATGAAAGGTCGAATACGGCCAATCCTGCACCCGACGGACATGACCGTGCTTAACGGGATTGATATAAACGTAATCCATATGCCGTCGGTAATCTTCTTCATTACGGATGGCATGTTCCCAGAATCGCGGCTGCCAGATATGGCGCTGCGCCAGCGCTCGGGTAAACATTTTTTTAATGTCCCGCCAGCGACCGGAATAATCGGTATCCCCCTCAGGCAGGGTCCAGATGCAGTGCATATGCTCTGGTAAAACCACCCAGGCGTTAATCAGAAAAGGTTTTTTGCTTTTAACAGACGCTATAGCGGCACGCAGATGAACAATATGTCGCGTCAGGAGATCGCTGCGCCGATTTTGCAGGTTAACGGTGAAGAACCAGCAGCCGCCAGGGATATAACTGCGACGATAATCAGACATGTGAGGTTCCCTCCTCAGTATTAGCCTTATCGCTTTTGCCCGGCGGCGCTGCGCTTGCCGGGCCTACGGGTTCTGTGGTCACCGGCTGAACCGTTGGCCGGATAAGGCGAAGCCGCCATCCGGCATAAAGACAGGACCCGCTCTAATGTCGAACGCCCGGCGGCGCTGCGCTTGCCGGGCCTACGGGTTCCGCGCTCACCGGCTGGACCGTAGGCCGGATAAGGCGAAGCCGCCATCCGGCATAAAGACAGGCACCCGCTCTGCTGTTCACCGCCCGGCGGCGCTGCGCTTGCCGGGCCTACGGGTCCCGCGGTCACCGGCTGGATCGTAGGCCGGATAAGGCGAAGCCGCCATCCGGCATCTTGTCCGACACGCGGCCTTACCGGGCCGCCTGAGAAGATTAATGCCCTTTGCGTGCCGCCGTCAGCTCGGCGATACGCACGATCACCTGCACCGCTTTCTCCATTCCTTCCAGGGTGACAAACTCATGTTTGCCGTGATAGTTGTAGCCACCGGTAAACAGGTTTGGGCACGGCAGTCCCATAAATGAGAGCTGCGCGCCGTCGGTGCCGCCGCGGATCGGCTTCATCTGCGGTTCAATATCGCAGTCCACCATCGCCTGGCGGGCAATATCGACCACGTGCGGATGGGCGATCACCTGCTCATGCATGTTGTAATAACTGTCCTCGATCACCAGCTCAATATAACAGTCCGGGTGCAGTCCCTTGCCGACCTTTTTGGCGATCTCCATCATCTTGCGCTTGCGCGCCTCGAAGTGCTTACGGTCAAAATCGCGGATGATGTAATGCATCTCGGCCCGATCGACGCTGCCTTTCATGCTGGTGAGATGATAAAAACCTTCATAGCCTTCAGTGGTCTCCGGCGCTTCATCGGCCGGTACTTCGGCATGAATGCGCGCGGCCAGCGACAGCGCGTTGACCATCACCCCTTTCGCGGTGCCGGGGTGCACGTTATTACCGACAATTTTTATCGTCACCGAGGCGGCGTTGAAGTTTTCAAACTCCAGTTCGCCGACCCCGCCGCCGTCGACGGTATAGGCCCAGCGGGCGTCAAAGGCCTCGACGTCGAAATGCTTCGCCCCTTTACCCACCTCTTCATCAGGGGTGAAGGCCACGCGGATATCGCCATGAGGAATATTTTTCGCCTGCAGGGTCGCCAGCGCGGTCATAATTTCGGCAATGCCGGCTTTGTCGTCCGCCCCGAGCAGCGTTTTCCCGTCGGTGGTGATCAGCGTCTGTCCCAAAAGCTGATGCAGAACCGGGAACATCACCGGGGAGAGCACCTCATCGCCGATACCCAGCGCGATATCGCCGCCGCGATAGTTTTCAACAATCTGCGGATTAACGTTTTTACCACTGAAATCCGGGGAGGTGTCGACGTGGGAGATAAAACCGATGGCCGGGATATCGCCCTCAACGTTAGCGGGCAAAGTTCCCATTACCGTCCCTTTTTCACTCAGCGTTACCTTGACCAGTCCCATTTCTTCCAGCTGCGCCTGCAACAGGCGTAACAGCTTCCACTGCCCTTCCGTGCTGGGGACCTGACGAACGCCAGGCTTTGACTGCGTGTCCAAAGAAACGTACTGCAAAAAACGCTCAAGCAATTTATCCATGTAGCCACCCTCTTCTTTTGTGACAACATTATTCATAAGCCAGAAAAGACAAATATTGCGTCAGGTCATTTTTAGCCCGTAAAGCGAAATTTAATAACGGAACCGACGTTATGGTGTAAAGGTAGACTATGCGGGCGTATCAAGGATTGGCGATTACCCTCGTTTGCCGTAGAATGCTGGCCCTTATTAAAAACGTGCAACCCCAAAGGTGGTTAATCACAAACCCCGCAGCGGCCGGAAATTTGCCGTTGCGTCTACATGGGACAGAGTCAAAAATTGAATATACAACCGCGTTCGCGTTCGCCGCTGGTGCATCTGGCGGGAATTCGCAAGAGCTTTGATGGTAAAACGGTCATCGACAACCTTAACCTGACCATCAACAATGGTGAGTTTCTCACTCTGCTTGGCCCCTCTGGCTGCGGTAAAACCACCGTTCTGCGCCTTATTGCCGGCCTGGAAAACGTCGACAGCGGACGGATCCATCTCGAAGATCACGATATCACTCATGTTCCGGCGGAAAACCGCCACGTCAATACCGTATTCCAAAGCTACGCCCTGTTTCCGCATATGACGGTGTTCGAGAACGTCGCCTTTGGCCTGCGGATGCAGAAAACACCGGCGGCGGAAATCACCCCACGGGTGATGGATGCCTTAAAGATGGTGCAGTTGGAGGCGTTTGCCCAGCGCAAACCGCACCAGCTCTCCGGCGGCCAGCAGCAGCGCGTGGCCATCGCCCGCGCGGTGGTCAACAAACCGCGTCTGCTGCTGCTCGATGAGTCTCTTTCGGCACTGGATTACAAGCTGCGCAAGCAGATGCAGAACGAACTGAAAGCGCTGCAGCGTAAGCTCGGGATCACCTTCGTCTTCGTCACCCACGATCAGGAAGAGGCTCTGACCATGTCCGATCGCATCGTGGTGATGCGTGATGGCAAAATCGAACAGGACGGCACCCCGCGAGAGATCTACGAAGAGCCGAAGAACCTGTTTGTCGCCAGCTTTATCGGCGAGATCAATATCTTTGACGCCACGGTAATTGAACGTCTCGACGAACAGCGCGTGCGCGCCCGCGTTGAAGGACGGGAATGCAACATCACCGTCAATTTTGCCGTGGAGGCCGGCCAGCGTCTGCATGTCCTGCTGCGCCCGGAAGATCTGCGCGTCGACGAGATCCACCATAACAGCGACGCCGACGGCCTGATCGGCTATGTCCGCGAGCGCAACTATAAAGGCATGACTCTGGAGTCGGTGGTGGAACTGGAGAACGGCAAAATGGTGATGGTCAGCGAGTTCTTTAACGAAGACGACCCGGATTTCGACCACTCTCTTGACCAGAAAATGTCTATCAATTGGGTGGAAAGCTGGGAGGTGGTGCTGGCCGATGAAGAACACCAGTAAATTCCAGAATGTGGTGATCGCTACTATCGTCGGTTGGCTGGTGCTGTTTGTCTTCCTGCCCAACCTGATGATCATCGCCACCAGCTTTTTGACCCGCGACGATGCCAACTTCGTCAAACTGGTCTTCACGCTGGATAACTATTCGCGGCTACTGGATCCGCTCTATTATGACGTTCTGCTGCATTCGCTAAACATGGCGCTGCTGGCGACCCTCGCCTGCCTGGCGCTTGGCTATCCGTTTGCGTGGTTCCTCGCCCGGCTGCCGCAGAAGGTACGGCCCCTGCTGCTGTTCCTGCTGATCGTCCCTTTTTGGACCAACTCGTTGATCCGCATCTACGGGCTGAAGATTTTCCTCAGCACTAAAGGTTACCTGAACGAGTTTCTGCTGTGGCTGGGGGTGATCGACACCCCGATACGCATTATGTTCACCCCCTCGGCGGTGATCATCGGCCTGGTGTACATCCTGCTGCCGTTTATGGTGATGCCGCTCTACTCCAGCATTGAGAAACTGGATCGCCCGCTGCTGGAAGCGGCGAAAGATCTCGGCGCCAGCAAGCTGCAGACCTTTATCCGCATTATCATCCCGCTGACCATGCCGGGGATCATCGCCGGCTGTCTGCTGGTGATGCTGCCGGCGATGGGGTTGTTCTACGTTTCCGACCTGATGGGCGGCGCCAAGAACCTGCTGATCGGCAACGTGATCAAAAGCCAGTTCCTCAATATCCGCGACTGGCCGTTCGGCGCGGCAACCAGCATTACCTTAACCCTGGTGATGGGCCTGATGCTGTTGATTTACTGGCGCGCGGCGCGCCTGCTGAATAAAAAGGTGGAGCTGGAATGATCGGTCGACTGCTGCGCGGCGGCTTTATGACCGCCATCTACGCGTATCTCTACATCCCTATTATTATTCTGATCGTTAACTCGTTTAACCGGTCGCGCTTCGGCATCAACTGGCAGGGGTTCACCACCGACTGGTATAGCCTGCTGATGAACAACGATAGCCTGCTGCAGGCCGCCCAGCACTCGCTGACCATGGCGGTGCTGTCGGCGACCTTCGCCACCCTTATCGGCTCGCTGACCGCCGTGGCGCTGTACCGTTACCGCTTTCGCGGCAAACCGTTTGTCAGCGGCATGCTGTTTGTGGTGATGATGTCGCCAGATATTGTGATGGCCATCTCTCTGCTGGTGCTGTTTATGCTGATCGGCGTCCAGCTTGGTTTCTGGTCGCTGCTGTTTTCGCATATCACCTTCTGCCTGCCGTTTGTGGTGGTCACCGTTTACTCCCGCCTGAAAGGCTTTGACGTGCGGATGCTGGAGGCGGCGAAAGATCTGGGCGCCAGCGAGATGACCATCCTGCGCAAAATTATCCTGCCGCTGGCCCTGCCGGCGGTAGCCGCTGGGTGGTTGCTGAGCTTCACCCTGTCGATGGATGACGTGGTAGTCTCCTCGTTCGTGACCGGTCCGGGGTATGAAATCCTGCCACTGAAGATCTATTCGATGGTCAAGGTTGGCGTTTCGCCAGAGGTGAACGCCCTGGCCACGATTTTGTTGGTTCTGTCGCTGGTGATGGTCATCGCCAGTCAGTTAATTGCACGTGATAAAACTCAGGGGACGTTAAAATGAAAAAATGGTCACGCCACCTGCTCGCGGCGAGCGCTCTGGCAATCGGCATGGGCGCTGCGCACGCGGACGATAGCAAAACGCTCTATTTCTATAACTGGACCGAGTATGTGCCGCCGGGCCTGCTGGAGCAGTTCACCAAAGAGACCGGCATCAAGGTTATCTATTCGACCTACGAGTCGAACGAAACCATGTACGCCAAGCTCAAAACCTATAAAGACGGCGCGTACGACCTGGTCGTCCCGTCGACCTACTTTGTCGACAAGATGCGCAAAGAAGGCATGCTGCAGAAGATCGATAAGAGCAAGCTGACTAACTTCAGCAACCTCGATCCGCAGATGCTGAATAAACCGTTCGATCCGAATAACGACTACTCCATCCCCTATATCTGGGGGGCGACGGCCATCGGCGTCAACAGCGAGGCGATTGACCCGAAAACTATCACCAGCTGGGCCGACCTGTGGAAGCCGGAATACAAAAGCAGCCTGCTGCTGACCGACGACGCGCGCGAAGTGTTCCAGATGGCGCTGCGTAAGCTGGGCTATTCCGGCAACACCACCGACCCGAAAGAGATTGAAGCCGCCTATAACGAGCTGAAAAAGCTGATGCCCAACGTCGCAGCGTTTAACTCTGATAACCCGGCGAACCCGTATATGGAAGGCGAAGTGAACCTCGGGATGGTATGGAACGGCTCGGCTTACGTCGCCCGCCAGGCAGGTACTCCGCTGGAAGTGATCTGGCCGAAAGAGGGCGGCATCTTCTGGATGGACAGCCTGTCGATCCCGGCGAACGCCAAAAACGTCGACGGCGCGCTGAAGCTGATTAACTTCCTGCTGCGCCCGGATGTCGCCAAACAGGTCGCTGAAACCATCGGTTATCCGACGCCGAACCTTGCGGCGCGCAAGATGCTCAGCCCGGCAGTGGCCAACGATAAATCGCTCTATCCGGATGCTGCGACCATTGAGAAAGGCGAATGGCAGAATGACGTCGGCAGCGCCAGCGCCATTTATGAAGAGTATTACCAGAAGCTGAAAGCGGGCCGTTAAGTTTATTATTAGTCGGGTAAACGTTGTTTACCCGACTAACCTATTTTTGCTAATCTACCCTTTCTTTAAAATTTCTAAACAGAAGCCAATTGCAGGTATCACGCGCTTTCAATAATCAAAATTCATATGTGTAACAAGGACTGATACGCATGAAAAAAAATGATCGCACGCTTTATTATATCTTTCTCATCCTTGGCTTGGTCATGATATTTATTTCTGCCGTTATTTATTATTACCAACGCCATTCAATAGGCAACGTAATACATACCACTGGCATTATCGTCGATACCCAGCAGCGTAAACCCAACCCATATCGACGCAATAGCGTATCCCGTAATGCTAAGTCATGGTTCCCCGTCGTTGCTTTCCGCCCTTCCAACGAGGTTACTCTCATTTTTACGTCAAAAACCAGCAGTTCGTTGTATGAAAAAAGTGAAGGCACTACGGTTGACGTGATTTATCCACCAGGAAAACCGTACGAAGCTAAAATATACAATATATGGATTAATTTTTTTAAGTGGGGCATCATCGGTATTATTGGACTCGCCTTTTCAGGAGCCAGTTTGCTTATCCGTCCATCCTCCGCAAAAGGACAGAGGATTGTGCAATGAAAAATACCTTTTCCCTGCTAATTTGCCTATGTACTTTTATATTTGTTCATCCAGCTTATGCAGCTCCCTTCCCCTCTCTCACGGGATCTGTCACTGATACCACAGGGCTACTAACGGGAAAAAAAGATATCATCGATCGCGCTGAACGCTTTCAACAGAATACGGGGATCACAGTTTACATTTTGTTCACCCATCAGGAAAATATTATCCCGGCAAATAATTCTGAACTTCAGGCAGTCGCTCATCCCATCACTGATATGGATCACAACAGTATACTGCTGATCGTCACTGCTGATAGCCAGCAGATATATCTGCTCAGCTCCTCTGCGCTCCAGCCTCGCCTCAAAGCCAGCCGCGCCTTAACCATCATCGTAAATCACACCAGCGCTTACCTACAGCATGGCCTGTGGTTCCAGGGAATCAACACTGCGCTGGACGTATTACAAGCGGCATTACTACAACAGCCCACGCCATCGCTAACCTGGTATGCATCATCGGAAAATCCCCATCAGGATGATTTCCCAGGCCATCCTCTGGGCTTTCTCCTCTGGATCTTGGTGTTTATGTGCTGCACCTGGATATTCCGTTACACCACCCGCCTGCGTTATGCCCTGAAATTTGCGTTCGCCATGGCCTGCGGCAACTTATGTTATCAGGCATTGTGCCTGTACTTTGGCTCAGGCGTCCACACTTTAAACCGAGTCGCTCCGCTGTGGGCCACAATCATCGGAGTTAGCACATTTCTGGCCACCTTACTGTGGACGCGAAAGCGAAGATAAGAATTCGACACTCAGCCCCGCAGCGCGCGCCACAGGATCGCCGGCAATTTGCGCCAGCGCGGTCGATGGTAAAAATCCACCAGCCGCTGCGCCACCGCGTCCTGCTCCCGGTGGGTGATGAACCAGGGCGGCAGCGGCATCAGCGTCAGTTCGCCATGCCACAGACTGCGTGGAAACGGCCGAAACGGCGCCTCAATCACCGTGCGCTCGGTTTTCTCCAGCATAAAGCTGTTATGTACCTTGCCTCGCCCGCTCTGAATATCGTCGAGCGTGTGGCCGGGAAATGCCCCCCACGGGCAGGGGGCTAACAGGAAGGCTACCCCGCTCCAGCAGTTGATCGCCACTGTGCCGTAGCGCAGCTCGGCGATCAGCGCGTTAAAACGCTTACGCCCGATCGCTTTGCGGGTGCGCGGGTGGATCACAATATTGGCCCCCAGCGAGCCCTGCAGCCGCTGATTCGCATAGCCGATCGCCTGGCGCAGAAAGCTTTCCGCACTATCGGCCTCAAGACGGGTGACCGACAGCCCCGGGCCAAAGACCTCCTGCTGGCAGAACCCGGGATCATCGTCGGTATTCGCCACAATCAACGGCAGCGCGTCACCGCGGGCTATCTCCAGCGGCTGACGGGCGCGCAGGCGAAAGTCGGTCAGTCGGTTTTCAGCGCCGGGGTAGTAATCCGGGCGGGGATTCGCGGCGATCAGTCGGTACAGCTGATTCAGCAAGGCCGTCGCAGGCTCCCAGCCTTGCTGCAGGATCAGCACCTGGCTGGCCACGCAGTTAAACCCGCCGTTGTTCATCTTCTGCGTCGCCAGCTGCTGCGCCTGAAAAGCGATGTCCGCCTCGCTCCACGGCCCGGGTACGATAATGGTGGGGCTGACGCCGCCCAGCTCCGAGGTCACCCGACGCGGGTTCAGCGGCGTCCCGGCGGCCCGACGCTGGCGAGCCGTCTCACCCTCGCCCCAGACGATGACGTCATGGGTCTCGCGGGAGCCAGTGATATGGATCTCATCGACAGCGGGATGGGTAGTCAGCCACGCTCCCGCCCGGGCGTCGCCGGTGACGATGCGGAGCGCATCCATGGCAATCACCGGCGCCAGGGCCTGGGCCAGCAGATCGTGCAGATAATCATTCACCGGATTGAGCTTCAGCAGGCAGACCTGATTCTCAATAAACAGCTTGTGTAGCACATCCAGTGGCGCAATCGAGGCCACATTGCCGGCGCCAAGCACCAGCGCCAGCTTGCCCTGCCGCGCGGCAGGCGGGATGTCGTATGCCCGCGCCGCATAGCGGTCGAGATGGGCCCGGGTGACGCCTGGCTGCATCCATATCTCAGCGCGAACACCAGACAGAAGCAGCCGATCCCAGAGCGTGCCGGGCACCACCCGCAGCGCCAGGCGGCCGTCCGCCAGCGTCCGCAGTGGGATCCGCCGCAGAAAGGTCTTCTCCTCCAGTTGCTCCAGGGTGGCGATAAGCCCGTTGCAGCCGACCATTAGCGCGCAGGGGCCCGCCAGCCACTCCTCCCCCGCCAGCGGATCGCCCGCCGGCAGCCCTTTGGCCGCCGCCGCGGCGGCCACCCACGCCGGGGCAATGCCGGCCAGGGCATCCTTGATCTGGCGCAGGAGCGCCAGACGACGGTTCACTGAGGTTTCAGCCCAGCGCTGGCGCGCCGCCGACAAGGCGTGCAGGGCAGCATCATACTGAGAGCAGGTCGTCAGACCGGGTCGCGCATGGCTCATTTTCCCTCACTCATTAAAATCTCTCCGTAGGCCTGGCGCAGCTGATTTTTGAGCACCTTACCCGTGGCGCTGACCGGCAGCGCATCGACAAATATCACCCGGTCCGGGATCTGCCATTTAGGCACCCGCTTCTCAAACCAGCTCAGCAGATCGGTCTCCTCCACTTCGCCCCCTTCCGCACGGACGCACAGCAGCACCGGCCGCTCGTCCCAGCGCGGATGGCGGGCGGCGATGGCCGCCGCGCTGCGCACCCCCGGATGCGCGATGGCGATATTCTCCAGCTCAACGGTGGAGATCCACTCGCCACCGGACTTGATAATATCCTTTGCCCGATCGCTGATCACCAGATAACCATTGGCGTCGAGCGTACCGATATCACCGGTATCAAACCAGCCTGCCGCGGTCAGGGCACTCGCGTCCTGACCATAGTATTGCTCTACCACCCAGTGCCCTCTGACCTGCAGATACCCCTGGCTTTGACCATCCCGGGGCAACGGTTCGCCATCCACGTCCACCACCTGCAGTTCGATGCCGAAAATGGGCCGCCCCTGACCGGCGCGCTGCTTTTGCTGCTCCTGTGCCGGGAGCGCGTCATGTTTGCTCAACGGTGTGTTGATGGTGCCGATGGGCGATGTTTCGGTCATTCCCCAGGCGTGGGTCAGCGCAATGCCGTAATCACGCTGAAAGGCCTCGGCCATCGACGGCGGCAGCGCGGAGCCGCCGACCAGCGCACGTTTAAATTCAGGCAGCCGGACCTCTGTCCGGCGCATCGCCGCCAGCAAGCCGGCCCAGATCACCGGCACGCCAAACCCCACCGTCACCTTCTCGGCGGCCAGCAGCTGCAGCAGGCTGTCGCCATCGAGGTGCGGCCCCGGCAGCACCAGCCGCGCGCCGACCATGGCGGCGATAAACGGCGTCCCCCACGCGTTGACATGGAACATCGGCACCACCGGCAACAGGCTGTCCTTCGCCGATATGCCGGCGGCGTCCGGCTGGTTGCCGCTCAGGGCGTGCAGGACCAGCGAACGATGGGTGTTCAATACCCCTTTCGGCCGGCCGGTGGTTCCCGAGGTGTAACAGAGCGAAGCCGGAGTCAGTTCATTGAGCTGCGGCCAGCGATAGTCTGCCATCCCCTGCTGCAACAGATCGTCATAAAACAGCAATGAGGGCAGCTGGCTGAGCGCCGCTTCGCTGCGGGACTCCATCAGCACGACGTGTTTCACCGTCGGCAGCTGCGGCAGCAGCTGCGCTACCAGCGGCAAAAAGGTCTGGTCAAAAAACAGCACTTCATCGGCAGCGTCGTTGAGGATATACCGCAGATGGTCAACCGACAGCCGCGGATTGACGGTATGCGTCACCCAGCCGCCGGAGGCGACGGCAAAATAGATCTCCAGATGGCGGCGGTTGTTCCATGCCAGCGTGGCGCAGCGGGCGCCCGGCGGCAGCCCCAGCGACGCCAGCGCCGATGCCAGCCGCTGAGCACGGCTGGCCACCTCCCCCCAGCAGCTGCGCTCCTTCTCACCGCCAGTACTCACCGAGACAATCTCGGTCTCGCTGTGATACTGCGCCGCATGGCCGAGCAGCGCGGCAGTGGTGAGATCCTGATAAATCATCGGTGACGGCATGGCGGGGTCTCCTTTACAGACGTCCGGCGGAATCGAGGGGCGCGGCGCGATCGTGCGGGCGCCTATTGAATCTGGTCTACATTTGCCGGTCTGCACAAAAAAACGTACAGAAATCAGCGGTCACGCACAAAATAGAGTGGGAAATGGTTCAGAAAGGAAAAGACAAACTCATGACCGGAAGATCATTACTCAGAGAGCGTATCGCCCGACTCCGGGCCGGGCGATAGCGTGCGTGGCGCAGCGGAAAACGATCAGCGTTGACCGCCGTCGCGCTGGCCTTTGCCCTTCCCTTTTTCGGCTCGCCGCTGCACAAAATCTTCAATGATGCCGACAACCCAGTTGAGAGGTTTCCACAGCACCACCAGCAGCAGCAACGGGCCGTATATTCGCACACCGCCCGTCGCGACCTGACCGGTCAACAGCAGGGCTAAGATATCCAGCAGCAGGCACAACGCGCTGCCAGTGCCGAGGAACAGACATAGCAGGAAGAGGATCGGTCGGCTATCGGCGTGTAGCGGTAAAGCGCGCTGGCTCCAGACGCCAACGATAATGGCCGCGATCAACATGATCGCTTCGATAACCAGCGGATTATGCATGGTCTGACTCCTGTCATGACGTGACATCCTTGTCAGCAGCGCTGCCGGCGGCCGTGGGCTGCGCCCTGGCTACCGGCAGGCTGCTTCAGTTTACAGCGCGTTTTCCTGCAGCAGCTTATCGATAAAGGCAGGCACCACTTCGCTTGCCAGCCCGTAGTGCTTCTCGGCAAACTCGCTGCCCACCTGGCTGGGCTCCAGGTTCAGTTCAACGGTATGGGCGCCGTGCAGTCGCGCCTCGTGCACAAAGCCAGCCGCCGGATAGACATGGCCGGAGGTGCCGATGGCGATAAAAATATCTGCGTCGGCCAGCGCGCTGTAGATCTCATCCATCCCCAGCGGCATTTCGCCAAACCAGACCACGTGCGGACGCAGCGCCGCCGGGAACTGGCAGCAGTGGCACTTGTCCTCGGCGGTGACGTCGCCGGTCCACTCCAGCACCTGGCCGCTCCACGAACAGCGCACCTTTAGCAGCTCGCCGTGCATATGGATCACCCGGCGGTTGCCGGCGCGCTCGTGCAGATTATCAATATTCTGGGTGACCAGCAGAAAATGGTCGCCCAGCAGATCCTCCAGACGCGCCAGCGCCAGATGCGCCGCGTTCGGCGCGATTTCCGGACTCTGCAGCTGACGACGACGGGCGTTGTAGAACGCCTGCACCAGCGCCGGATCGCGGGCGAAGCCTTCCGGCGTCGCCACATCTTCCACCCGATGCTCTTCCCACAGTCCATCGGCCGCGCGGAAGGTTTTGATCCCCGACTCTGCCGAGATGCCCGCGCCGGTTAACACCACCACTCTCGGTTTTGCCATCGCTTCAGGCTTCATCCTGTCCTCCCTAAAGAAAATCCGCTGACGCAGACGGTCACGCAACCGACGTTTATTGCGACGAAAACGGCTCAATCGATGTAAACGGCGCGACTGCATAGCTACCTCTGTGATTAATGGGTCAGGTGAAGGAAGGCCGCACCGCGCATTCCCCCGGCATCGCCGTGGCGCGCGCGCTCAATGCGCGGAACCCTGGCGACCGGCAGAAGATGGCGCGGCAATCGTTGCGCCAGCCCTTCGCTAATGGCCGTAAAGTTAGATAATCCACCGCCGAGCACCAGCAAATCCGGGTCGACAATGGTCAGTATATTCCCCAGACACACCGCCAGCAGATCGAGATAGCGCTCAACGTGCGCCTGCGCGCGCGGATCGTGCTGCTGCCACTGCGCCACAATCTCCGGCGAGGAGAGCGGTTGCTGATAAAAATGTTCGTACAGCCAGGCGAAACCGCGACCGGAGAGATAATTTTCAATACAGCCCAGCTGGCCGCAGCCGCAGCGCAGCAGCGGAAAATCGCGCCCAACCACCTCCAGGGCATCCACCGGCAGGCGAATATGACCGAACTCGCCGGTGATATAGCTATGTCCGGTAATCGATTTACCGTTCAACACCAGGCCGCCGCCCACGCCGGTGCCGAGGATCAATCCCATCACCAACGGGTATTGCGTAAACTCATCGTCCCACGCTTCCGACAGCGCGAAACAGTTGGCGTCATTATCGAGACGCACATCGCGCCCCAACCGCGCGCTGAGGTCAGCGCGCAGCGGCCGGCCGCTGGCGGCTGGCACGTTAGCGGCATACAGCGTGCCGTCCGCCGTTTCCGGCATTCCCGGAATACCGATCCCCACCGAACCCTGCTGGTCGAAGCGCTCATCGGCCTCGCGGACCAGCGCCTCTACCGCCTGGAGAAAATCCTCATAACTACTTTTCGGCGTGGCGACGCGTTTTTCCCACTGCAGTCGCCGCTCCTGATTAAATACGCCCAGCGCTATCTTGCTGCCGCCAATGTCAAATCCATAATACATTTCAGCAATTCCTCTTGTGTCGTCAGCCAGGCCGACGATGACGATAAATTACTGGCCACTCAGCACCCTCGCCGGGTCGATGCGGCTGGCGCGGCGGGCGGGATACCAGCTGGCCAGCAAACTCAGCAACAGTGCTGTCACCAGCACATAAAAGACGTCCAGCCAGTGCAATTCTGACGGCAGGAAGTCAATAAAATAGATGTCGCCGGAGAGGAATTTATGCCCAATCAGGTATTCGATGCCGTTGATGATCGACGTCAGGTTCAACGCGCAGATCACGCCGATCACCACCCCAAACAGGCTGCCTACCGATCCGGCTAATAAACCATACCACACGAAAATCGCGCGAATTAAGCCGTCTTTTGCGCCAAGCGTGCGCAGCACCGCAATATCGCCGCTTTTGTCTTTGACCGCCATCACCAGCGTCGAGACGATGTTAAAGCAGGCCACGCCGATCACCAGCACCATCGCCAGGTACATAATGGCGCGGATCATCTGGATGTCGCGATACATATAGCCATAGGTGCCGATCCAGCTCTTGATGTAGACGTAGCTATTGGTCACCTCGCCGGCGTCGCGTACCAGCTTGTTAGCATGGAAAACGTCGGTGACCTTGATGGCGATGCCGGTCACGCTGCCGGCCATCTCCAGATACTGCTGCGCATCCTGCATCGGGATCATGGCAAAACTATGATCGAGCTGGCCGCTCAGCTGTAAAATTCCGGTCACATGCAGCCTGACGCGTTTTGGCTGCAGCAGCTGATGGTCGGCGTCGGCATTAGGGATCATGATCGACACCCAGTCCCCCTGCTTCACGTGCAGGGCATCGGCGACCCCTTTGCCCAGGATCACCTGCTGTTCGCCAGCCTTGAATCCGGCCCACGCGTTATTCTGCACAAAGGTAGGCAGCGCGCTGAGCTGGCTCTCCTGCTGCGGGTCGACGCCTTTCACCTGGATGGCGCGCATATTGCTGCCGCTCTCCACCAGGCCGGTGAAGTTAATATAGGGTGCTGCCGCGACAATCCCCTTCACCTTCTGCACCTTCGCCAGCGCTTCCTGCCAGTTATTCCACGGCTGATTCACGGGTTCGATTTCGCCGTGCGGTACCACCGCCAGCACGCGGTTATTCAGCTCGCGCTCAAAGCCGTTCATCGCGCTGAGGCCGACGATCAGCACCGCCACCCCCAGCGCAATGCCGATGGTGGAGATCACCGAGATCAGCGACACCATGCCGCCGCGCCGCCGGCCGCGGCTGAAACGCAATGCAATCAGTAACGATAACGGAGACGCCATTACTCGGCCCCCATCAGGGTCAGGTCGGCGGTCAGACGGCCATCGCGCATCTCCAGCTGGCGGCTCATGCGCTTCGCCAGCTGCAGGTCGTGGGTCACCACCAGAAACGCGGTGCGCTGCGCGACGTTCAGTTCGCCCAGCAGCTGGAAGATGCTGTCGGCGTTGCGAGCGTCGAGGTTACCGGTTGGCTCGTCCGCCAGCACCAGCCGCGGTTTATTCACCAGCGCGCGGGCAATCGCCACCCGCTGGCGCTCGCCGCCGGAGAGCTCCGACGGACGGTGATGGCTGCGGTGTTCAAGCCCGACCGCCTGCAGCATCGCTTTCGCCTGGCGTTCAATATCCGCCGGCTTCTTTTTGCCAATCAGCAGCGGCATCGCCACGTTTTCCAGTGCGCTAAAGTCCGGCAGCAGATGGTGGAACTGATAGATAAAGCCCAGCTCGCGGTTACGCAGGTCGGCGCGCGCGGCGGTGGATAGCTTGCTCATCGGCTGACCGGAGAAAATCACGTCGCCAGAGGTGGGCGTATCCAGGCCGCCGAGCAGATGCAGCAGCGTACTTTTGCCAGAGCCGGAGGTGCCGACGATAGCCATCATCTCGCCTTCACCAATGCTGAAGCTGACATTGTGCAGGACATCGGTTTGCACATTGCCTTCCTGATAGCGTTTGCACAGGTTGTCGCATTGCAGCAGGATCTTATTCATAACGTAAAGCCTCAGCGGGTTGGGTGGCGGCAGCGCGCCAGGAAGGGTACAACGTAGACAACAGGGCCAGCACCATCGCCACCAGGGCGATAACAATGACCTGCAGCGGCTCAATCGCCACCGGCAGCGCCGCGCCGTCAAGGAAGGCGCCGATGATCGGCATTAAATTATTCAGCTGGCTGGCCAACAGGGCGCCAAGCACCGCTCCCAGCAGCGCGCCGACGATCCCGGCGCTGGCCCCCTGCACCATAAAGACGGCCATAATCTGCCGCGGCGTCAGCCCCTGGGTCTGCAGGATCGCCACTTCGCCCTGCTTCTCCATCACCATCATCCCCAGCGAGGTAATAATGTTGAAGGCCGCGACGGCGACGATCAGGCTCAGCAGCAGGCCCATCATATTTTTCTCCATGCGCACCGCCTGGAACAGTTCGCCCTTGCGCTCGCGCCAGTCCTGCCACTGAGTTCCCGGCGGCAGCGTCTGCTGACTCAGGGTGTCGACCTGCAGCGGTTGATCCAGCCACAGGCGCCAGCCGGTGATATTCCCCAGCGGATAGCGCATCAGACGGGAGGCGTCGTCGATGTTGGTCAGCATCTGATAACCATCGACTTCGCTGTTGGCGGCGAAGGTGCCGATGACCGTGAACAGACGCTGGCTCGGCACGCGGCCCATCGGCGTAAACTGACTCGCGGAAGGAACCATCACGCGAATTTTATCGCCGCGATTAACCCCCAGCTGGCCCGCCAGCTGCTCGCCGAGAATAACGTTATATTTGCCCGCCTGCAGATCGCTCTGTTTGACGTTCACCAGGTATGGAGTCAGAGGATCGTTCTGCGCCGGATCAATGCCCAGCATAACCCCGACCGCCACGCTGCGCGCGCTCTGCAGCACCACGTCGCCGGTGGTGATCGGCGCTACGCGGGTTACCCCATTAAGTTTCGCTTCGCGCTCCGGCAGTTGCTGAGGGTTCACCGAACCCTGTTTGGCGCTAAGAATGGCCTGTGGCATCAGCCCCAGGATGTTGTTTTGCAGCTCGCGTTCAAAGCCGTTCATCACCGACAGGACCGTCACCAGCGCCATTACGCCAAGCGTAATACCGATAGTTGAGAGCCAGGAGACGAAACGACCGAAGCGGTCGGCTGCGCGCCCGCGCATATAGCGTAGGCCGATAAAGAGTGCGGCAGGTTGGTACATGTCATCCATCTGGTTGCTGATAGCCGATGCCCGAGTATATAAGCGATTAGGGGCAGCGTAAACGACTGATACATGACGACTTTATTAGCAAAAAACCTAAAAACCAAGTAAATACAAACGGATAGATAAGTACTTACTTATTTATCTTTACGCTTATCGACAGCGCTGACCTTTCTTCACCCAATACGCGATGGCAATTCGGGTTGGCGAATCCAGACCAATCGCGGATAATCTCACTATTGAATATCAGCGAGTTGCCCTCCATATCGGCAGAGCGAATCCCTAAGAGATCATGAAACCGTCTATGCCTGAACAATATCGATACTCATTGCCGGTGAAAGCCGGCGACCAGCGCCAGCTTGGCGAGTTGACCGGCGCAGCCTGCGCCACCCTGGTGGCGGAGATGGCCGAACGCCACAAGGGCCCGGTGGTGCTGGTGGCGCCTGACATGCAAAACGCGCTGCGTCTGAACGACGAGATCAGGCAGTTTACCGACAGCATGGTGATGGGGCTGGCGGACTGGGAAACGCTCCCTTACGACAGCTTCTCGCCGCATCAGGACATCATCTCCTCCCGTCTTGCCACCCTTTACCAGTTACCCACCATGCAGCGCGGCGTACTGATCGTCCCGGTCAGCACCCTGATGCAGCGCGTCTGTCCGCACAGCTTCCTTCACGGCCACGCGCTGGTGATGAAAAAGGGCCAGCGCCTGTCGCGCGATGCGCTGCGCGATCAGCTGGAGGGGGCCGGCTACCGCCATGTCGATCAGGTGATGGAGCACGGCGAATATGCTACCCGCGGCGCGCTGCTCGACCTGTTCCCGATGGGTAGCGAACAGCCCTACCGCCTTGATTTCTTTGACGATGAAATCGACAGCCTGCGCCTGTTCGACGTTGACAGCCAGCGCACGCTGGAGGAAGTGGCGGCCATTAACCTGCTGCCGGCGCACGAGTTCCCCACCGACCAGACCGCTATTGAGCTGTTCCGCAGCCAGTGGCGCGACCGCTTTGAGGTGAAGCGCGATGCCGAGCACATCTATCAGCAGGTCAGTAAAGGGACGCTACCTGCCGGTATCGAATACTGGCAACCGCTGTTCTTCAGCGAGCCGCTGCCGCCGTTATTCAGCTATTTCCCGACCAGCACGCTGATCGTCAACACCGGCGATCTCGAGGCCAGCGCGGAGCGATTCCAGAATGAAGCCCGCGCCCGCTTTGAAAACCGCGGCGTCGACCCGATGCGCCCGCTCCTGCCGCCTGAGCTGCTGTGGCTGCGCAGCGATGAGCTATTCAGCGAACTGAAAAAATGGCCGCGCGTGCAGCTGAAAACCGAACGTCTGGCGGACAAAGCGGCGAATACTAATCTGGGCTACCAGACGCTGCCGGACCTCGCCGTCCAGGCGCAGAACAAAGCGCCGCTGGATAATCTGCGCCGCTTCCTCGAGTCCTTTACCGGTCCGGTGATCTTCTCGGTGGAAAGCGAAGGCCGCCGTGAAGCGCTGAGCGAAATGCTGGCGCGGATTAAAGTTGCGCCAAAACATGTGCTGCGTCTGGAGGAAGCCACCGGCAACGGCCGCTATCTGATGATTGGCGCCGCCGAGCACGGGTTTATCGACAGCCAGCGCGGCCTGGCGCTGATTTGCGAGAGCGACCTGCTCGGCGAGCGGGTGGCGCGCCGTCGTCAGGATTCGCGACGCACCATTAACCCTGACACTCTGATTCGCAACCTCGCCGAACTGCATATCGGCCAGCCGGTCGTTCACCTGGAACACGGCGTGGGCCGCTACGCGGGCATGACTACCCTGGAAGCCGGCGGCATCACCGGCGAATATCTGATGCTGACCTACGCCAACGATGCCAAGCTATACGTTCCGGTATCGTCCCTGCATCTTATCAGCCGCTACGCCGGCGGGGCGGAAGAAAACGCCCCCCTGCACAAGCTGGGCGGCGATGCCTGGACCCGGGCGCGACAAAAAGCGGCTGAGAAAGTACGCGACGTGGCGGCCGAGCTGCTGGATATCTACGCCCAGCGCGCGGCGAAGGCGGGTTTTGCCTTTAAACACGACCGCGAACAGTATCAGCTGTTCTGCGACGGTTTCCCATTTGAAACCACGCCGGATCAGGCGCAGGCGATCAACGCCGTCCTCAGCGATATGTGCCAGCCGCTGGCCATGGACCGCCTGGTGTGCGGCGATGTGGGCTTCGGCAAGACCGAAGTGGCCATGCGCGCCGCCTTCCTCGCCGTGGAGAACCACAAGCAGGTGGCGGTGCTGGTGCCGACCACCCTGCTGGCTCAGCAGCACTATGACAATTTCCGCGATCGTTTCGCCAACTGGCCGGTACGCATCGAAATGCTCTCCCGCTTCCGCAGCGCTAAAGAGCAGGCGCAGATCCTCGAGCAGGCCGCGGAAGGCAAAATCGATATCTTGATCGGCACCCACAAGCTGCTGCAGAGCGAGGTGAAGCTGCGCGATCTCGGGCTGCTGATCGTCGACGAAGAGCACCGGTTTGGCGTGCGGCATAAAGAGCGCATCAAAGCGATGCGCGCCGATGTCGATATCCTGACCCTCACCGCCACGCCGATCCCGCGGACGCTGAACATGGCGATGAGCGGGATGCGCGATCTGTCGATCATCGCCACGCCGCCGGCGCGCCGCCTGGCGGTGAAGACCTTCGTTCGCGAATATGACGCCCTGGTGGTGCGCGAGGCGATCCTGCGCGAAACGCTGCGCGGCGGCCAGGTCTACTATCTGTTTAATGACGTTGAGAACATCCAGAAAGCCGCCGACAAGCTGGCGGAGCTGGTGCCGGAGGCGCGGATCGCCATCGGTCACGGTCAGATGAGGGAGCGCGAACTGGAGCGGGTGATGAATGACTTCCATCACCAACGCTTCAATGTGCTGGTGTGCACCACCATCATCGAAACCGGGATCGACATTCCCACCGCCAACACCATCATCATCGAACGCGCCGACCATTTTGGCCTCGCCCAGCTGCACCAGCTGCGCGGCCGCGTTGGCCGTTCGCATCACCAGGCCTATGCCTGGCTGCTGACGCCGCATCCGAAAGCGATGACCACCGATGCGCAAAAGCGCCTCGAGGCCATTGCGTCGCTGGAAGATCTCGGCGCCGGCTTTGCGCTGGCAACCCACGATCTGGAGATTCGCGGGGCCGGGGAACTGCTTGGGGAAGATCAGAGCGGTCAGATGGAAACCATCGGTTTCTCCCTGTATATGGAGCTGCTGGAGAACGCAGTCGATGCGTTGAAAGCCGGGCGTGAACCCTCGCTGGAAGATCTCACCAGTCAGCAGACGGAGGTTGAACTGCGCATGCCTTCCCTGCTGCCTGATGATTTCATCCCTGACGTCAATACGCGCCTGTCATTCTATAAGCGCATTGCCAGCGCCAAAAACGAACAGGATCTGGAGGAGATCAAAGTCGAGCTGATCGATCGTTTTGGCCGCCTGCCCGATGCCGCCCGCAACCTGCTGGATATCGCCCGTCTGCGTCAGCAGGCGCAAAAGTTAGGGATCCGCAAGCTGGAAAGCAACGAAAAAGGCGGCGTGATCGAATTTAACGAGAAAAACAACGTCAATCCGGTGTGGCTGATCGGCCTGCTGCAGAAGCAGCCCCAGCACTTCCGCCTGGACGGTCCCACGCGCCTGAAGTTCATGCAGGACCTGGAGGAGCGTAAAACGCGGATGGACTGGGTTCGCCAGTTTATGCGCCAGCTGGAAGAGAACGCCGTCGCCTGACTGGCAGGAGATACGGCCCCGCTGCCGTATCTCCCTTCCCACATACCTCGCAATCTTTACAAACATTTTGCAATCCGCCTGGATTTCCCCACACAGACTCACGCCATAATCTCATCTGCTTTTCGTATAAAAATAACCACTTACATATTTTGGAGTTATGGTAATGAGAAACCGTTTCCCCGTGACGCTTTGGCTGACGCTAGTCGCGTTAGTCGCCGCGCTGGCCCTCCCCGCGCGCGCTAACACCTGGCCCCTTCCCCCGCCGGGCAGCCGGCTGGTGGGTCAGAATCAGTTCCATGTGGTACAGGATGACGGCGGTTCGCTGGAAGCGATTGCCAAGAAGTACAATGTCGGCTTCCTGGCCCTGCTGCAGGCCAATCCCGGGGTTGACCCCTATGTTCCGCGCGCCGGCAGCGTGCTGACCATCCCCCTGCAGACGCTGCTGCCCGATGCGCCGCGCGAAGGGCTGGTGATTAACCTCGCCGAACTGCGCCTCTATTATTACCCGCCGGGCAAGAATGAAGTGACCGTCTACCCAATCGGCATCGGTCAGCTGGGCGGAACCACCATCACACCGACGATGGTCACAACCGTGTCCGACAAACGGGCCAATCCGACCTGGACACCTACCGCCAACATTCGCGCGCGCTACAAGGCTATGGGGATTGAGCTGCCGGCGGTAGTGCCTGCTGGTCCTGACAATCCGATGGGCCATCACGCCATCCGCCTCGCCGCCTATGGCGGAGTCTATCTCCTGCACGGCACCAATGCCGATTTCGGCATCGGTATGCGCGTCAGTTCCGGCTGCATTCGTCTGCGCGATAACGATATCAAGGCGCTGTACAACACTATCTCGCCGGGCACGAAGGTGAACATTATCAACACGCCGATCAAGGCGTCGGTTGAGCCGGATGGCCGCCGTCTGGTTGAGGTCCATCAGCCGCTGTCTGAGCATATCGATGACGACCCGCAGACCCTGCCCATTACGCTTAATGCGGCCATGACTGCGTTCAAACAGGCGCCGCAGACCGACGGGACGGTGATGGAGCGCGCGATGAATTATCGCTCGGGCATGCCGATTGACGTCACCCGTCATGCTGAGCCTGGACCGCAGTCGCTGTAGTCTTACGCTGCATAAAACAAAAAACCCGCCTGATGGCGGGTTTTTTGTTGGCAAGGGTCAAACAGGGGTACAACAGGGTCTTACTCATCGCCGTCCGGTGAAGGGGGCCGGGCAGCGACGCATCGGGCTTACTTGTAGATAACGGCGGTACCGTGAAGGGTATTCGGACCGGTTACCGAAGTAATACGATATGAAGTGGCGCCCATCTCATCCGCTTTCTGCGCCAGCTGGTCTTCCAGCGAGCCCAGGTTAGTCCCGGCAGAAGCAGAGATGGTGCCTACTTTATGCTGTCCTGCAGGGGTGGACTGCACCTCTACAGCGGCAAAGCTGGCGAAAGAAAGGGAACTTAAAACGGCGGCAATAGCCAGAGTATTAACGGTTTTCATGATTATTATACCTGTGCAGATGAATTTTATAGTAGGGTCGCAAGCATTAACTTAACGATCGATAGGTAAATAATAATGTGATCTATATCACACGTCAATGCATTTTTATAACGATCGTTTAACTATTTATAAAATGCTTAAATTTCATACATATATGAATTATTTATTTTTAAACCGACAGCGCTGGCCCCGGCGATCGTTTATTTTTATAATGGCCTTTCACCAAACCAACATAGGTACAACGGCACCATGACAACTGACGTTCAAAGTTGCGCCAAAAAAAGCCGTGGCCGACCGAAGGTGTTCGACAGGGATGCGGCGCTGGACAAAGCCATGACACTCTTCTGGCAGCACGGCTATGAGGCGACCTCGCTCGCCGATCTGGTCGAGGCGACAGGAGCAAAAGCCCCCACCCTGTATGCGGAATTTGTGAATAAAGAAGGCCTATTCCGCGCAGTGTTGGATCGTTACATTTCGCGCTTTGCCGCGAAGCACGAAGCCGTGCTGTTTGCCGAGGGAAAATCCGTCGATCGCGCGTTGCGTGACTACTTCACGGCGGTCGCCACCTGCTTTACCAGCAAAGAGACGCCGGCCGGCTGCTTTATCATCAATACCTCCGCCGCGCTGGCCGCCTCCTCGACGGATATCGCCAATACCATCAAATCCCGCCATGCGATGCAGGAGCAGGCGCTAACCCAGTTTCTGCAGCAGCGGCAGGCGCAGGGCGAACTGCCCGCGGGCCGCGATGTCGCGCAGCTGGCGCAATTTCTTAACTGCATTCTGCAGGGGATGTCGATTAGCGCCCGGGAAGGCGCGGATTTCGACAAGCTGATGCAAATCACCGATACCACTCTCCGTCTCTGGCCGCAGGTCCTCGGGTCCTGATGCGCCCTGCTTCCGGCGGTATTCTGCCGCCGGATCCGCTCTCCTGTTGGCTTTATCCCCACAAAATAGATTGATTTTTATTACCTTTTCTCGCGCAAGATAAACGCAAATGATATTGATTGCGATATTCATTATGTGCAAAATCCTTTTTTGAGTTTTTCCAGATGTTTCGCATTGTAACGAATACCGGCCGACGCCGGCCCATAACAACGACAAAGCAACTTGCTCATAAAAGGAATGGATATGAAAAAGCGCCTCTGGGTGCTCCACCCTCTGCTGCTGGCCAGCACGCTGCCTGCGCTGGCGGCTCAGTCTGATGAAGACAGCATCATCGTTAGCGCAAACCGCACCCATCGCACCGTGGCCGAAATGGCCCAAACCACCTGGGTCATTGAGGGCCAGGAGATTGAGCAGCAGGTCCAGGGCGGGAAAGAGTTCAAAGACGTGCTGGCGCAGCTGATCCCCGGCATCGACGTCAGCAGCCAGGGGCGGACCAACTATGGGATGAACATGCGCGGGCGCGCGATCGTCGTGCTGATTGACGGCGTCCGACTCAACTCCTCACGCACCGACAGCCGCCAGCTCGACGCCATCGATCCATTCAACATCGAACATATCGAAGTGATCTCCGGAGCGACCTCGCTGTACGGCGGGGGCAGTACCGGCGGGCTTATCAACATCGTTACCAAAAAGGGGCAGCAGGATCGTCAGGTCGATCTTGAGGTGGGCAGCAAGAGCGGTTTTGCGAACAGCAACGATCATGATGAGCGCGTCGCGGCGGCCGTCAGCGGCGGAACAGACCACGCATCCGGCCGCTTGTCGGTAGCCTATCAGCGTTTCGGCGGCTGGTACGACGGCAATAACGATGCGCTGATCCTCGATAATACCCAAACGGGGCTCCAGCACTCTGACCGCCTCGACGTGATGGGGACGGGGACGATTGAGATCGATGATAACCGCCAGCTGCAGCTGGTCACCCAGTATTATAAAAGCCAGGGCGATGATGACTACGGTCTGTGGCTCGGGAAGAACATGTCCGCGGTCACCAGCGGCGGCAAAGCGTATACCACCGACGGGCTCAATTCCGACCGTATCCCCGGCACCGAACGCCATCTGATCAGCCTCCAGTACTCCGATGCCGACTTTTTCGGCCAGAATCTGGTGAGCCAGATGTACTATCGCGATGAGTCCCTCACCTTCTATCCGTTCCCGACGCTCACGAAAGGTCAGGTCAGTAGCTTCTCCTCGTCGCAGCAGGATACCGATCAGTATGGGGCCAAGCTGACCCTCAACAGCCAACCGCTGGCGGGGTGGGATCTCACCTGGGGTCTCGACGCCGATCATGAGACCTTTAATGCCAACCAGATGTTCTTCGATCTGCCACAATCGATGGCCTCCGGCGGGTTGCACAACGAATCGATCTACACAACCGGCCGCTACCCGGGATACAGTATTTCCAATGTCGCGCCATTCCTGCAGTCCAGCTACGATCTGAACGATATCTTTACCGTCAGCGGCGGGGTACGCTACCAGTGGACCGAAAACCGGGTCGACGACTTTGTCGGCTACGCCCAGCAGCAGGATATCGCCAACGGCAAAGCGCGCTCCGCCGACGCCATCAAAGGCGGCAAAACCGATTATGACAATTTCCTGTTTAACGCCGGGATCGTGGCCCACCTGACCGAGCGTCAACAAACCTGGTTTAACTTCTCGCAGGGTGTCGAGCTACCGGACCCTGGTAAATACTATGGCATCGGTAAATATGGCGCTGCGGTGAATGGTCATCTGCCGCTGATCTCCAGCGTCAACGTCGATGACTCGCCGCTGCAGGGGATCAAAGTTAACTCGTACGAGCTGGGCTGGCGCTACACTGGCGATAACCTGCGCACCCAGCTGGCGGCGTACTACTCGACCTCGGATAAGACCATTGTCGTCAACCGCACCGACATGACCATCGACGTTCAGTCCGACAAACGGCGTATTTACGGCGTTGAGGGGGCGGTCGACTACTTTATTCCGGATAGCGACTGGAGCGTCGGCGGTAACTTTAACGTGCTGAAATCCCAGGTGCAGACCGACGGCCGCTGGCAAAAATGGGACGTCACCCTCGCCTCGCCGTCTAAAGCCACCGCCTGGGTGGGCTGGGCGCCGGATCCGTGGAGCCTGCGCGTGCAGAGTCAGCAGGTATTTGACCTCAGCGACGCCGCCGGTAACAAGCTGGAAGGCTATAACACCGTCGATTTTATCGGTAGTTACGCGCTGCCGGTGGGGAAACTGACCTTCAGTATCGAAAACCTGCTTAACGAAGACTATGTCACTATCTGGGGCCAGCGCGCGCCGCTGCTCTACAGCCCAACCTACGGCAGTTCATCGCTGTATGAGTACAAAGGTCGTGGCCGCACCTTTGGTCTGAACTACGCCTTAACCTTCTGATAAAAAAAGCCCCTCAGCCTGAGCGATTGAGGGGCTAATCACTACACAAATCTGTTTTTAGATTTTGTTGTTCAGGACCAGCTGGCCGTTGTTGTCCAGCGGGATCTGGCTGCCGGGATCGTGATCCATGCGGATTTTCCCCTGCTGATCGCCTATCTTATAGGTCACATCGTAGCCGAGCATTTTATCGGATTTGTCATACACCGTTTTGCAGCGCTGCTGGGTGGTGGTGTAGGTATCGTTGTCCTGCATCGCGCCCTGGATCTGGTTGCCTGCATAGCCGCCGCCCAGCGCACCTACGACCGTCGCCACGCTGCGTCCGTGACCGCCGCCAAACTGGTGGCCAATCACCCCGCCCGCCACCGCGCCCAGCACCGAACCGGCGATGCGGTTTTCATCCTGTACCGGACGACGATGAGTCACCGTGACATTGCGGCATTCCTGACGCGGCGTTTTCACGGTTTCTTTAATCGGTGTACTGGAGACCACTTGCGCATACTGCGGGCCGCGATCCAACACGTTGAGACCAGCGACAGCTGCAACGCCCAGCGCGGCAGCCACGCCTATCCCTATACCCGCCAACATAGATTTATTCACGGGAGTTCCTCCTTTGTTGCTGTTGATACAATTTTGCAACCGGAGCCGGGAGGGCGCAAATCAGATAGCGGATGAAAAGTGCGAGAATTCGCTGCAAATCAAAGGGATTCAGAGGATTCCGAGCGGGATCTCTGCGGTTCCAGCAGAAGAGCCCGGAGGCGCCCTCAGAGCGCGCCTCCGGGTCGCGACAGCGATTAGTGCAGCTTCAGGCGCGGGCGAATGATGCGGTTGATGCGCCCGACCAGCATCATCAGGCCGGTCTTGAAGTAACCATGCAGAGCAATCTGGTGCATACGGTACAGGGAGATGTACACGAAGCGCGCAATGCGCCCTTCCACCATCATCGAACCGCGCATCAGGTTACCCATCAGGCTGCCGACGGTGGAGTAATTTGACAGCGACACCAGCGAGCCATGGTCTTTATAGGTGTATGCCTTCAGCGGTTTGCCTTTCATCTGCGCCAGGATGTTGTTCAGCGCGCAGGTAGCCATCTGGTGCGCCGCCTGGGCCCGCGGAGGCACAAAGCCGCCTTCCGGACGGGCGCAGGAGGCGCAGTCGCCGATGGCGAAAATATCCGCATCGCGGGTAGTCTGCAGCGTCGGCTCGACCACCAGCTGATTGATACGGTTGGTTTCGAGGCCGCCGATCTCTTTCATGAAATCTGGCGCTTTGATCCCCGCCGCCCAGACCATTAGATCCGCCTCAATATATTCGCCATCTTTAGTGTGCAGGCCGCCCGCATCCGCGCTGGTGACCATGGTCTGCGTCAGAACCCGTACGCCCAGCTTAGTCAGCTCATTATGCGCTGCCCCGGAAATGCGCGGCGGCAGCGCAGGCAGAATGCGCTCACCCGCCTCGACCAGCGTGACGTTCAGCGCTTCGTTGGTCAGCCCTTTGTAGCCGTAGCTGTGCAGCTGTTTCACCGCATTGTGCAACTCAGCGGAGAGCTCCACGCCGGTGGCGCCACCGCCGACGATGGCGATATTTACTTTACCGTTAGCGCCGAGGTTAGCAGAGTATTTAAGGAACAGGTTGAGCATTTCCTGATGGAAGCGACGCGCCTGGTGCGGGTTGTCGAGGAAAATGCAGTTCTCTTTTACGCCAGGGGTATTAAAGTCATTCGAGGTACTGCCCAACGCCATGACCAGCGTGTCGTACGGCAGTTTACGCTCAGCCACCAGCAGCTCGCCTTTTTCATTGCGCAGCTCGCCGAGGGTGATGGTTTTCCCTTCGCGGTTGATATCAACCACCGAGCCCAGCTGGAACTGGAAACCGTGGTTGCGGGCATGGGCCAGATAGCTCAGCGCATCAACGCCTTCATCCAGAGAACCGGTGGCCACTTCGTGCAGCAGCGGCTTCCACAGATGGCTGTGGTTACGGTCCACCAGGGTGATTTTCGCTTTCTTATGGCGCCCTAACTTTCTCCCCAGCTGAGTTGCCAGTTCCAGTCCGCCAGCGCCGCCACCCACAATTACGATTTTTTTCAATGGCGTAGTCATGTGTACCCCTAAAATTATTAACCAATTGTTAAATAAAAGTTATTGAAATAGCCTTTATTTAACAACAAGTTACGTTAATGAAACCATTCAGCACTGTCGAGAATACCATGAACGGTGCATTGGTCATACCAAAATTGATGTGCATCAAGTTTTGTCGCGTATTTTTTCAGCGAAACCAATAAGTGTAGACATGAAAAAACCCGCGTGGTGAACCCGACGCGGGTTTGGGAACAAGGGAAAAGCAGTTAGCCGAGGGTTTTAAACGCTTTCAGCCGCTGCAGATGCGGCGAGATATTTTTAAACTTATGGGTCTGCTCTTCATCCCAGATAATTTCATAATAGTGGTGCAGGAGATCGGCGGAACGCTGGCTGTCCAACGCCTCGTCCTGGCGGGAAAGCACCACCAGGCAGCGATCGCGGTTCTTCTCGCGGAAGTTGGTCACGCACTTGGTGGCGATGTCAGCATACTCTTCCGGTCGGTCGATTTTGCCTTCCATGTTCTCATGCGGAAACAGGTTTGGATTGAACACCGCCTGGCGGATATCGCACAGAAAACCAATCCGCTCCGCCCAGTAGCCGCCAAGGCCGACGCCGCAGATCAGCGGCCGGTCATCGGCAGTGAGCTGCAGCATTTTATCGACCTCTTTCAGCAAATGCTGCATATCGTGCTTGGGATGCCGCGTGCTGTAGCTAATCAACCGCACGTCCGGGTCGATAAACTGCAGCTGCATCACCTTCTCATGGTTACCGGGGCTGTTCGAGTCAAAACCGTGTAAATAGATAATCATCGCATCCTCACCAGACAACAACGCCCCGTAGAGCGTTACGCGGACTTCGCCTCTTGCCAGCGCGCATGAAGCTGCTCCAGCTGGGCACTCACCGTTTTCCAACGGGCTGAATCCCTTAACTCCTGACGGGAAAAGGAACCTTTATGATACAATTTCGTAACACGCTCTGCTTTGATCGGCGACAGGTTATCCAGCACACTGACCGCGCCTTTACGATTATTGCAGACGAGGATCATATCGCAACCGGCGTCGAGCGATGCCTGACCGCGTTCGGCATAGCTGCCCATGATCGCCGCCCCTTCCATCGACAGATCGTCGGAGAAAATCACCCCGTCAAAGCCCAGTTCGCCGCGCAGCACCGTTTTCAGCCAGTACGCCGAGCCGCTGGCCGGACGCGGATCGAGCTCCGGGTAAATCACATGCGCCGGCATAATGGCATCCAGACGCTGCTCGGCGATAAGGCTTTTGAACACCGCCATATCATGGTCGCGGATAACCGATGCCGCCCGCGGATCGAACGGCGTCTCTTTGTGCGAATCGGCAGTCACCGCCCCGTGTCCCGGGAAGTGTTTGCCGGTGGTTTTCATGCCCGCGGCGTGCATCCCGTCAATGAAGTGACGCGCCATCGTCAGCGCTTTCTGCGGATCTTCATGATAAGAACGTTCGCCGATTGCGGCGCTGATATGGCCGACGTCCAGCACTGGCGCAAAACTAATATCGATATCCATGGCGATCATTTCGCTGGCCATCAGCCAGCCGGCTTCGGCGGCCAGTTTGCCCCCCTCTTCCATCCCCAGCAGCGCGGCGAAAGACTGGGCCGCCGGTAAACGGGTAAACCCTTCGCGGAAACGCTGAACCCGCCCCCCTTCCTGATCGACCGCCACCACCAGGTGGTTCCGGGAGGCGTCGCGGATCTGGCGCACCAGCTCGCGCAGCTGCGCCGGATCGTGATAATTTCGGGTAAAGAGGATCAACCCTCCCACCAGCGGATGCGCCAGAATCTCTCGCTCTTCCGCATCCAGCTCATACCCTTCGACATCCAACATCACTGGGCCCACACTGACCTCTCTTATCCTTTACGTTCGTTGTCTAACTGACACCATATTTCATCTGCCAGCGTGATAAATTGCCGGTCCCCGCTCTGCCGCCAGCGCATTTCATACCAGCCCGCCATCAGCAGCAGTACCCACGGGCGCCAGAGTGCAACCTGCCGCCAAAGCAGCTGCGCGTCGATGGCCGCCCGCCGGGCATACGCTTCTACCAGCCGACGGCGCTCGCCAGGCGTGATCCACACCGCGGCCAGCTCCAGCGCGATATCGCCATCGCCGGCATATTCCCAGTCGATCAGCCTCAGGCCGGACTCATTATGAATAATATTGCCGGCATGGACGTCCATGTGCAGCGGCGCCAGCCGCAGGGGACGGGGCTCGCCCTGGCGGCGCAGCCGCTGATGCCAGCGCAGCCAACGCGGCTTGCGCCGCGCCGGATCGCACCTCTGCCAGTACTGGGCCAGCAGTGGTGTGAGGCTAACCCGCCAGCCAAACCGCGGTTGCTGATGCAAATCATACAATAAGCCTGACAGCTGCGGGGAGGCCGGTAAGTCGCTTTTCACCTCCCCTGCGCAATACTCCACCACCATCCAGCAGGGTGAGTAAAACAGCGGGGTTGGCGCCAGCCTGGCAGGCAGTCGGCGGAGCGCGCGATACTGACGGCGAAAATAGTAAGTGGCGGCAGACGGATCGTGCGGCTGACGCAGCACGTGCCGCCGGTCGCCGTCGCTGATAATCACACTGCCGCCGCTGAGGCCACTCTGGCTCAGCGAGGCGACAGGATGATAATGGGGAAAGAAGCGCGACAAGAGCTCGTCGCGCGTTAGCTTATTGTTGCTGAACAGCACCTTTACCTGACCAGATTATCTCACCGGTTTGCACCAGCATGAGCTGCATTTTCAGCTCAGGCGCGTTGACGTTGCCGGTGGCATTGGAGTAAAGCACATACTGCGCGCCCACGTTGCGGGCGATGCCCATGGCTTTGCTGCGGCTGCCGAGGCTGTCCTGCGGCGACAGGCCCAGCTGCTGCTTGGCGACCGCCAGCTGCTGCGCCGATACCAGGGTAAATTTGCCGTTACCGGCCAGCGCACTACGTAGCGCAGTGGTGGCTTCTCCAGCATTCAGCGAACCGTTGGTGCGGTTGTTCACGCTGTCAACCAGCAGAATACTGCCGGCATTGACCCCACTCGCCTGCAGCATCTGCCCCACCAGCGGCTGAACCGCGCCGTTCCAGTCATAATGACGCACGCGCGGCGCCGGCTGACCCGACTGCTGATCCTGATGCTCAATCGGCCCAGGCTGCGCCGGGACAGAGGGCACCGCCGGTACGGTCGGCACCGTGGGCTGCGGCTGCGCAGGCTGCTGCGGCTGCGGTTTGGCCTCTTCTACCGGCGCGGGCTGCTCCCGCAACCCCGCACAGCCTGCGAGGAATATCGCCAGTGCTGTGATTAACGCATAGCGACACATTTTCATCATTATAATTACCCCTTACAGATAAAGATAAAGGCGGGCCTTATGCGCCCCCAGGATATTGGCGCTGCCATATAACGTGACCGAGGAGCGGGCCGGTACCACGATGGTGCGCGGCGCGTCCAGCGGATGCATCTCCAGCCCTCGGGCGTCATACCAGAAAAAACGATAGTGCACGGTAACCGGCTGCTGGCGCTCGTTATATAGCGTTGAGGAGGCGGTAGCCTGAATCTCTGTCGCCACGACGGCAGGCTCGCTGGCGCTGATCCCCGCCGCCAGCACGCTCGACTCCATCACCAGCGCCTGCTGGTCAGAAACCGGGATCTCCGGGTGTGAACTACACCCGGCGAGTAGCCCCGCCGCCAGACACGCGCCCAAAAGGGTCCTGAGCATGACGTTAGCCTTTGTGCGCCAGCATCGGGCCAAGCGGACGACCGCCCAGCAGATGCATATGGATATGGTACACTTCCTGGCCGCCGTGGCGGTTGCAGTTGACGATCAACCGATAGCCATCGTCGGCAAGACCTTCATCGCGGGCGATCTTCGCCGCGACGGTCATCATCCGGCCCAGCGCCAGCTCATGTTCAGCGGTGACGTCATTTACGGTAGGAATCAGAACATTCGGGACAATCAGAATATGGGTGGGCGCCTGCGGGGAGATGTCGCGAAAAGCGGTCACAAGCTCATCCTGATAGACAATATCCGACGGGATCTCCCGGCGAATGATTTTGCTGAAAATCGTTTCTTCTGCCATGACTGATTCCTTATAAGTTTTATCCCGTGCGCTGGCCTGCTTCTGCAGATAAACGCGGACGCACAGGTTCCGCTAAGAGTATGAGCGACATTCTCCCTCTCTTTCAACCTGAAAGCTCTTTTTCTTATTCAACTATAGACTTAGCTGCTGAGGGAATAAGCATATGGCGGACTGTTTTCAGGGTTATCGCTTGTGGGGCACCGACTTTAGCGCATAAAAAAGGCAGCCAGTTGGCTGCCTTAGTCTCCCCGATACTACGTCTTAACTGTTACGGATGTACTCATCCATTTCAGTTTTCAGGTTATCGGACTTGGTACCGAAGATGGCCTGTACGCCAGAACCTGCCACTACCACGCCAGCGGCGCCCAGTTTTTTCAGGCCAGCCTGGTCAACTTTCGCTACATCCGCCACGCTAACACGCAGACGAGTAATACATGCGTCGAGGTTGGTGATGTTCTCTTTACCGCCGAAAGCGGCGACCAGAGCCGGAGCCATCTCGCTGGTGGCGCCAGCTTTGCTCTCTTCGGTGGTGTCTTCACGACCCGGTGTTTTCAGATCCAGGGCTTTAATCAGCACACGGAAAATGACGTAGTACACGATCGCATAGCAGATACCAACAATCGGGAACAGCCACAGTTTGCTGCTGTTACCGGACAACACGATAAAGTCGATCAGGCCGTGAGAGAACGAGGTACCGTCACGCATACCCAGCAGGATACAGATCGGGAACGCCAGGCCCGCCAGAATGGCATGGATAACGTACAGGATCGGAGCCACGAACATGAACGAGAACTCGATCGGCTCGGTGATACCGGTCAGGAACGAGGTCAGCGCGGCGGAGATCATGATACCGCCCACTTTGGCGCGGTTTTCCGGTTTAGCAGAGTGCCAAATAGCGATAGCCGCTGCCGGCAGACCATACATTTTGAACAGGAAGCCGCCAGACAGTTTGCCCGCCGTCGGGTCGCCTGCCATGTAGCGCGGGATATCGCCGTGGAACACCTGACCAGCCGCGTTGGTGTATTCGCCGATCTGCATCTGGAAAGGAACGTTCCAGATGTGATGCAGACCAAACGGCACCAGGCAACGTTCGATGAAACCGTAGATACCAAACGCCACCACTGGGTTCTGATAAGCAGCCCACTGGGAGAAGGTTTGGATCGCGGAGCCGATCGGCGGCCAAATGAAGGAGAGGATCACGCCGGTGAAGATAGCGGCCAGACCAGAGATAATCGGCACAAAACGCTTGCCCGCAAAGAAGCCGAGATATTCTGGCAGCTTGATGCGATAGAAGCGGTTGAACATGTAGGCGGCGATAGCACCGGAGATAATACCGCCAAGCACGCCGGTATCAGCAAGGTGTTTTGCCGCAATCTCGTCAGCAGGTAAATGCAGCACCAGCGGCGCAACAACCGCCATGGTTTTCACCATGATGCCGTAAGCCACGACTGCAGCCAGTGCGGATACACCGTCGTTATTGGTGAAGCCGAGGGCCACACCGATAGCGAAGATCAGCGGCATATTGGCGAAAACTGAACCGCCTGCTTCTGCCATAACGTGGGAGACCACGGCTGGCAGCCAGCTGAAGTTAGCGGAACCGACGCCCAGCAGGATACCTGCGATAGGCAGTACGGATACCGGCAGCATCAGCGATTTACCGACCTTCTGCAGGTTAGCAAATGCATTCTTAAACATAATTGAGAGTGCTCCTGAGTATTTGGTACTTTTTTACGCTTTCACGCATTGGCCCGGGGGGAGAACCGTGCCGTGGACAGGACATCTAAGCGCCCTTTATTTATTACACAGAGTAAAATAATTAACGGGATGATTGTTTGACGGCTATCACGTTTCAATCAGCCTTCCGGTAAAAATTTACATCAACTTACATAAATTGTATCCAGATGTTGCTAAAAAACCTTCACCGCCACTTTTGTGGCGGTGAACTTTACTCGCTTTGGCTATTAATTACGAGCCTTAAAATAATAAGCAGATCAAGCAGGTTGCAAACGGGCGGGGTCGATGTGGAACAGGGTGGCAAAATTGTCGGTGGTCTGCTGAGCCAGCTGCTCAAGCGACACCCCCTTCAGTACCGCCATATACTCGGCAACGTCACGGACCAGCGCCGGCTGGTTCTCTTTGCCGCGGTGGGGGACCGGCGCCAGGTACGGCGAATCGGTTTCAACCAGCAGGCGATCCAGCGGCACGTAGCGCGCCGCACCACGCAGCTGCTCGGCGTTACGAAAAGTGACGATACCGGAAAACGAGATATAGAACCCCATATCGAGCAGCTTGCCCGCTGTCTCCCTGTCCTCAGTGAAACAGTGTAGTACGCCACCGCAATCCGTCACCTTTTCTTCGCGCAAAATAGCCAGAGTATCGGCACGCGCGTCACGGGTATGGACGATCACCGGCTTATTGAGCTCACGGCCGATACGAATGTGGTCGCGGAACGAGCTTTGCTGTTGGGCTTTAGTTTCCGGGGTATAAAAATAATCCAGACCGGTCTCCCCCATCGCCACGACGCCCTCTTCCGCTGCCAGCGCGCGCAGAGTCTCTACCTCCCAGGGCTCGTCCTGGTTTAATGGGTGTACGCCACAGGAGAAGACGACGTTGTCACGCGTCCCCACCAGTTCGCGCATACTGCGGTAGCCAGGCAGCGTCGTGGCGACGGCGAGGCAAAATTTCACATCGCGTGCGGCCGCTTTTGCCAGCACGTCGTCGACGTTTTTGTGTAGAGTTTGATAATCCAGACCATCAAGATGGCAGTGGGAGTCGACTAAAAACATAATGTCTCACTCAGAGGTGGGAGACGGGTAAAACCGTCCCGGGTTGCAGGTAATGTTCCCAGCGCAGCAGGCGCTCGGTAAGCAGCAGTTCGCGGTTGACACCGACAACGTTGAGCAATTGCTCGCGGCAGGTACAGACGTCATGGGCAATCGCCTGCAGCCGGGCGGCGGGCAGGCTGTGCGCCAGCTGCTCCAGCAGCGGCCAGACGTCAGGGTTACTCACCAGGGTAATCCCCTGCTGTCGTTTTTGCGCATCGACCAGCAGCGACGCCAGCCAGTGCAGGCGAACCGCCGCCTGTTCATGATTGAGTATCGGCAGCAGCGCCAGCCAGTCATCGCTCGCCAGGGTAGCCGCCAGCGCCTGACACAACTGCTGCCGCGCCGTCCACAGCGGTTCCTGTAACAGTTCGAGCGCCGCAGCCGGCGCGCTGGCGCACAGGCGTAACGCGGTCAACAATGACTCCTGCGGCAGGCTCACCTCACGCTCCAGCCAGGCCAGAGCATAAGGCTCAGACGGCGGCGCCAGATGATGCAGGCGACAGCGGCTGCGCAGAGTGGTCAGCAGACGCGCCGGCTCCTCGCAGGCGAGGAAGAACCAGGTATTCTCCGGGGGCTCCTCCAGCGTTTTCAGCAACGCGTTGGCGGCGGCATCGGTCAGCAAGGCAGCATCGCTAATCCAGACCACTTTTGCCCCACCAAGGCGCGCATGTTCATAGAGCTTTTCATTGACATCGCGCACCGCGTCAATACCCAGCGCACTCTTGCCCTTCTCGGGGCTGAGCGCATAGTAATCGGGGTGCGTGCCGGCCTGCATCAGCTGACAGCTATGGCAGTGGCCGCAGCTTTTATGTCCTTCGGGCTGGCGGCACATCAGGAAGCGGCACAGCGCGTAAATCAACGCCTCGCCGCCCATCCCGTTCAGGGACTGTAACAGTAAGGCGTGGTGGCCTCGTCCGGCCTGATAGCTACCGACCAGTTGCTCGAACGAGGGGCGCAGCCACGGATACCATTTCATGCCGCTTGCTCCGCCATCCACTGGGCGATCGTGGCGCGAATGTCGCGCGCCACGGCATCCAGCGGCTGAGTTGCGTCAACCGTGCGGATAGAAGGATCGGCGGCGGCCAGCTCAAGATAGCGCGCGCGGGTACGGTTGAAAAAGTTCATGGACTCCTGCTCAATGCGATCCAGCTCGCCGCGGGCCCGGGCGCGCTGCAGCCCCACTTCCGGCGTGACGTCGAGATACAGCGTCAGATTGGGGCGAAAATCACCGAGTACCGCGTCGCGCAGCGTCGCCAGCATCGTGCGGTCAATTCCCCGGCCGCCGCCCTGATAGGCCTGCGTCGACAGATCGTGACGATCGCCGATCACCCACTGGCCGCGGGCCAGCGCGGGCTTAATCACGGTCTCCACCAACTGGACGCGCGCCGCGTAAAACATCAGCACTTCCGCTTTATCGTTAATCACTTCATCGCCCGTGGACTGGATATCCAGCACCAGGCTACGCAGTTTTTCGGCAAGGATTGTGCCCCCCGGCTCGCGGGTAAACACCATATCGTGAATACCCGCCGACTGCAGCGTCTCCACCACCAGTTGACGTGCGGTGGTCTTCCCGGCGCCCTCCAGCCCCTCGATGACGATATAGTTACTGCGCATTTTTTTCCTTAAGTACTTTCAGATAATCCTGCACCGCACGGTTATGACTGACCAGGTTTGTGGTAAACGTATGGCCCCCTTTCCCGTCGGCGACGAAATAAAGATATGGCGTTTTCGCCGGATGGGCGGCCGCCTTCAGCGAGGCCTCGCCCGGCACCGCGATAGGGCCCGGCGGCAAACCGCTGATGGTATAAGTATTGTATGCGGTCGGCGTCTCGAGATCCTTACGCGTTAACTTACCAGTATATCCTTCGCCCATCCCGTAGATTACGGTCGGATCGGTCTGCAAGCGCATACCGATGCGCAGGCGGTTGATAAATACCGACGCGACGCGGTCGCGCTCTTCCGCTACCGCGGTCTCTTTTTCAATAATCGAGGCCATGGTCAACAGCTGGTTCTGATCGGCATAGGGCAGATTCTCCATCCGTCCTTCCCAGACCTTCGCCACTTCGGCGACCATTTTCTGATGCGCGCGCTTGAGGATGGCGATATCGCTGGTGTTGGCGGTGTACATCCAGGTATCCGGCCAGAACCAGCCCTCTACCCAGTCGGCATGCTCAAGACCTAATGCCTTAGCCACCGTCGCGTAGCTATCGTCTTCAAGCGTGTGCTTCACGTACGGGGCATCGCGCAGCTGGCGCAGGTAGTCGCTGACGCGCATGCCTTCGACAAAGCGCAGCGGAAACTGCGCCTCTTTGCCGCTGGCCAGCAGCTGCAACATCTCGCGCACCGTCATTTGCGGCGTGAAGCGATAGGTCCCGGCCTTGAAGTGAGACAGCTCAGGTTCCACCCGCAGCAGCCACTGGAAAACGCGCGGGCGATTGATCACCTTCTCGCGATAGAGATCCTGGCCCAGCGCCAGCCGGCCGGTGCCGGCTTCGAGGGTAAAGATGGTCTCTTCCTTAATCAGCAGCTTGCTGTCCGCCAGCTGGCGTACCTTCCACATGCCTGCCGCCGCGGCGATGCCCAACAGCACGACCAGCAACAGGATAAAACGTAACATTTTCTTCATACTAACCAGACAGCTCACACAAAGGGGCTAAAAAATGGTAAAGCTCACGCGAGGACCAGGTGGTCTCCTCCCAGCGGCGAACCGGCACCAGCGGCATCAGCGCATTGCAGATCAGCACTTCATCGGCCTCCCGCAACGTCTCGGGACGCGCTGTCACTTCGACAACGCGAAACGTCGATGGTGCCAGCTGCGCGATACAGCGCTGCCGCATAATGCCGTTGACCCCGGCATAATCGAGTCGCGGAGTAAATACATCACGTCCCTGACGCCAGAATAAATTCGCGGCACAGCATTCCGTAAGCCACCCGTCACTGTCAAGGACCAGCGCCTCATCGGCGTCCGTCTGCTCAAGATGAGAGCGGATCAGCACCTGCTCAAGGCGATTAAGGTGCTTCAGGCCGGCAAGCCAGGAGTTGCGCCCCAGGGGCACCGGACTCTGGGTCAGAGTAATGCCCTCCTCCCGCCAGCGCGCATAATGCGCCGGGAATGGAGAGAAGCTGAGAATGCGAGTGGGCGACACGCAGCCTGCCGTACTGTATCCCCTTCCCCCAACGCCGCGGGTGAGAGTCACCTTGAGCACGCCCTGCGCGTGCGGCCGAGCCAGACGCTGCATCTCTTCGCTCAGCGTCAGCCAGTCGTTAAATGGGATATGTAATTTTTCACAGGTTGTCTGTAAACGCTGCAGATGGGCGTCCAGTAGCGCAACCTGCCCTTGCTGGATGCGGGCGGTGGTAAAACAGCCGTCGCCAAACTGGGTGGCGCGATCGTTCGCTGCCAACGTGTCCTGTACAACGCCGTTTATCAAGAACATAAAGGACTCCTTTTCACTGGTCGGTCAGTGTGTCAGGACCCAGAGCAGAGAACAAGGGGAGAAAGCTGAATAAAAAAGGCCCGACGAACGGGCCTTTTGTTAAAGCAGTGCCGGGGCAAGCCCTGTCACACTTTTTTGAAGATCAGCGAACCGTTAGTGCCGCCAAAGCCGAAGGAGTTGCACAGGGTGTACTCCATACCGGAAACCTGACGCGCTTCGTGTGGAACGAAGTCGAGGTCGCAGCCTTCATCCGGGTTGTCGAGGTTGATCGTCGGCGGAACCGCCTGATCGCGCAACGCCAGGATAGAGTAAATCGACTCTACCGCCCCTGCCGCACCCAGCTGATGCCCGGTCATGGATTTGGTAGAGCTCACTAGTACGCGGCTCGCCGCATCACCGAAGACAGACTTAACCGCCTGCGCTTCCGCTTTATCGCCGGCCGGCGTCGAGGTGCCGTGGGCGTTGACGTAGCCGATCTGGCCCGGTTCGATGCCCGCATCGCGAATAGCATTCACCATTGCCAGCGCTGCGCCCGCGCCATCTTCCGGCGGTGACGTCATGTGGTAAGCATCGCTGCTCATGCCGAAGCCAACTATCTCGGCGTAGATTTTGGCGCCGCGTTTTTTGGCATGCTCGTACTCTTCCAGCACCACCATACCCGCGCCGTCGCCCAGCACGAAGCCGTCACGATCTTTATCCCACGGACGGCTCGCCGCCTGCGGGTTGTCATTGCGCGTGGAGAGCGCACGCGCCGCGCCGAAGCCGCCCACGCCAAGCGGGGTACTGGCTTTTTCCGCGCCGCCTGCCACCATCGCATCGGCATCGCCATAGGCGATGATGCGCGCGGCCTGGCCGATGTTGTGCACGCCTGAAGTACACGCGGTCGCGATAGAGATACTTGGCCCACGCAGACCAAACATGATGGTCAGATGGCCGGCCACCATGTTAACAATTGTGGAAGGAACGAAGAATGGGCTGATCTTGCGCGGTCCGCCGTTAACCAGCGAACTGTGGTTTTCTTCGATCAAGCCGAGACCGCCGATACCGGAGCCGATAGCGGCGCCAATACGGGTTGCATTCTCTTCCGTCACTTCAAGGCCAGAATCCTGCATGGCCTGAACGCCAGCGACAATTCCATATTGAATGAAGGCATCCATCTTGCGCTGTTCTTTGCGCGAGATAATGTCATCACAGTTAAAATCCTTTACTAAGCCAGCAAATTTCGTTGCATAGGCGCTAGTATCGAAATGGTCGATCAGGCTGATGCCACTCTGACCGGCAAGGAGAGCTTTCCAGGTAGACTCTACGGTATTGCCGACAGGAGACAACATGCCCAGTCCGGTCACAACTACACGACGCTTAGACACGTTTGTCCTCCAGGGAGGGAAAATAGATTCTTGTGGGACAAAAAAAAGATAAAACTCAGGCGGTCGAATGACCGCCTGGAGATGTTCACTTACGCCTGGTGGCCGTTGATGTAATCAATGGCAGCCTGAACGGTGGTGATTTTCTCAGCTTCTTCGTCCGGAATCTCAGTATCAAACTCTTCTTCCAGAGCCATTACCAGCTCAACGGTGTCAAGAGAATCAGCGCCCAGGTCTTCAACGAAGGAAGCATTGTTGGTAACTTCTTCCTGCTTAACGCCCAGCTGCTCGCCGATAATTTTCTTAACGCGTTCTTCGATAGTGCTCATACTCTTAAATTTCCTATCAAAACTCGCTTTCGCGATGGTTTTCGTAGTGTATAAAATGTTGAAAAATTTGCAACTAAATCCCGGCAGGTCTTACCACGATTTTGCGCTATTTTGAGGCCGTTTGCCCTAAGAACGCAAATCTTTTCGCACAAAACCGCACAGAGAACCGTGCGAAGTGCGCGGTTCCTGAACGTTTTGCACAAATCTCGGTCAGACCATGTACATTCCGCCGTTGACGTGCAGCGTTTCACCAGTGATGTAACTTGCTTCGTCAGAGGCTAAAAATGCAACCGCGCTGGCGATTTCATTTGGGGTGCCAAGGCGCCCCGCAGGAACTGCCGCCAGCGTACCCGCACGCTGCTCATCGGTCAGCGCACGCGTCATGTCCGTTTCAATAAAGCCCGGAGCAACAACGTTTACAGTAATACCGCGGGACGCAACTTCACGCGCCAGTGATTTACTGAAGCCGATCAGACCCGCTTTCGCCGCGGCGTAGTTGGCCTGACCCGCATTTCCCATGGTACCAACCACAGAACCGATAGTGATAATACGTCCATGACGCTTTTTCATCATAGCGCGCATTACCGCTTTTGACAGACGGAAAACCGATGACAGGTTGGTTTCGATAATATCGTTCCACTCGTCATCTTTCATGCGCATTAACAGATTGTCGCGAGTGATCCCGGCATTATTCACCAGGATATCCACTTCGCCAAACTCTGCGCGCACATTTTCCAGAACAGATTCAATAGATGCCGGGTCGGTCACATTCAACATCAGACCTTTACCATTGGCGCCTAAATAGTCGCTGATCGCCTGCGCGCCGCTTTCGCTGGTCGCAGTACCGATAACTTTCGCGCCACGGGCGACGAGCGTTTCAGCGATAGCACGGCCAATACCGCGGCTTGCACCGGTAACCAGCGCGATTTTTCCTTCAAAACTCATGGTTTTCCTCTTTTATTGCTCAAGCGCCGCAGACATCGCCGCCGGCTCGTTAAGCGCGGAAGCGGTCAGGGTGTCAACAATACGTTTGGTCAGGCCGGTGAGGACTTTACCCGGGCCAACCTCATACAGGTGCGATACGCCCTCGGTAGCCATAAACTCAACGGTTTTGGTCCACTGCACCGGGCTGTACAGCTGGCGCACCAGCGCGTCGCGAATGGCGTCCGGCGCGGTTTCGCACTTCACGTCGACGTTATTCACCACCGGAATCGTCGGCGCGTTGAAGGTGATTTTCTGCAGCTCTACCGCCAGTTTTTCTGCGGCTGGCTTCATCAGCGCGCAGTGGGACGGCACGCTCACCGGCAGCGGCAGCGCGCGTTTGGCGCCGGCGGCTTTACAGGCGGCGCCAGCGCGTTCAACGGCCTCTTTGTGCCCGGCGATAACCACCTGGCCCGGGGAATTGTAGTTCACCGGAGAGACCACCTGCCCTTCGGCAGACTCTTCACAGGCTTTGGCGATAGCGGCGTCGTCCAGACCGATAATCGCGGACATGGCGCCGGTACCTTCCGGTACGGCTTCCTGCATGAATTTACCACGCAGCTCAACCAGGCGAACGGCATCAGCGAAACCGATAACGCCCGCGCATACCAGCGCGGAGTATTCGCCGAGGCTGTGACCCGCCAGCAGCGCTGGCGCTTTGCCGCCCTGCTGTTGCCAGACGCGGTACAGCGCCACGGAGGCGGCGAGCAGCGCCGGTTGAGTCTGCCAGGTCTTATTCAGTTCTTCTGCCGGGCCCTGTTGCGTCAGCGCCCACAGATCGTAACCCAACGCTGCGGAAGCTTCACCGAAGGTCTCTTCAATGACCGGCCAGGCGGCAGCCATTTCGGCCAGCATGCCTACGGCCTGAGAGCCCTGCCCCGGGGACACAAATGCGAATTGCGTCATGTTTAAATCCTTATACTAAAAACGAACCAGCGCGGAACCCCAGGTGAAACCGCCACCAAAGGCTTCCAGCAAAATCAGCTGACCGCGCTGAATACGGCCATCGCGGACGGCCTCATCCAGCGCGCAAGGGACTGACGCCGCGGAGGTGTTGCCATGGCGGTCGAGGGTTACAACGACGTTATCCATCGACATACCCAGTTTCTTCGCCGTCGCGCTGATAATACGCAGGTTAGCCTGATGCGGCACCAGCCAGTCCAGCGCTGAACGTTCAAGATTATTCGCTGCCAGCGTTTCATCAACGATGTGCGCCAGCTCGGTGACCGCTACTTTGAAGACTTCGTTGCCGGCCATCGTCAGATAGATCGGGTTTTCCGGATCGACGCGATCGGCGTTCGGCAGGGTCAGCAGTTCGCCATAGCTGCCGTCGGCATGCAGATGCGTCGAGATAATGCCCGGCTCTTCGGAGGCGCCCAGCACAACCGCGCCGGCGCCGTCGCCGAAAATAATAATCGTTCCGCGATCCGCCGGATCGCAGGTGCGCGCCAGCACATCGGCGCCAACAACCAGCGCATAATCTACCGCGCCGTTCTTCACATACTGATCGGCGACGCTTAGCGCATAGGTGAAACCGGCGCAGGCGGCGGCGACATCAAACGCCGGGCAACCCTTAACGCCCAGCATTGACTGGATCTGGCATGCAGAACTCGGAAACGCGTGCGTGCCGGAGGTGGTCGCAACGATAATCAGACCAATTTGCTCCGCGGACACGCCCGCCATCGCCAGCGCCTGCTTTGCGGCTTCAAAGCCCATCGTAGCAACTGTTTCATGCGCTGCGGCAATACGACGCTCACGGATACCTGTGCGGGTGACAATCCACTCGTCAGAGGTTTCTACCATTTTTTCCAGGTCGGCGTTTGTACGCACTTGCTCGGGCAGATAGCTGCCGGTACCAATAATCTTCGTATACATGTACGCTCAGTCACTCTTGGGTGATATACCCGCCTCGTTCAACCGCCGCGGCGTCAATCGTGGCCATTCGTCCCGCTTTGCTGTCGGGCGTTCACGTCACTGTCGCTTTCCGGCAGCTCGAAACCAGCTGGGTATAAAGATTCCAGGCGCGCGGCGATCCGCTGAGGGATCTGCCGCTGCACCGCCTGCACTGCCTGCTCTATCGCGACGCTAAAGGCGCGTTGATTGGCAGCACCATGACTCTTGATCACGGAACCGCGCAATCCTAACAGACAGGCGCCATTATACTGGTCGGGGTTGAGGTGACTGAATCGCCTCGCCAGGCTTTTTTGTAACCAACGTTTTAGTAACAGCAGCCACCACGACCGTTTTTTGCCCTCTCCCTGAGATTTCAGCAGTGAAAGGAACATTCTGACAACACCTTCCATGGTTTTTAATGTGACGTTGCCCGTGAATCCATCACAAACCAGCACATCGGTTTTTCCGGTCAACAGTTCATTGGCTTCAAGATAGCCGATGTAGTTGAGGGAAGGCAGCGTTTTGAGCACTGCGGCAGCATCGCGGATGCTGCCGAGGCCTTTCATCTCTTCTTCGCCGATGTTCAACAAAGCGACGCGGGGGTTGGCAATGCCGACCACTTCTTCCGCCAGCACCGCGCCCATTACCGCGAACTGCACCAGCATCGTGCTGTCGCAATCGACGTTGGCGCCGAGATCCAGCACCACGGTTTTGCCCTTCTGCTGGTGCGGTAAAACCGTCACCAGCGCCGGCCGCTCAATACCTTCGATCGGTTTGAGCAGCAGTTTCGCCAGCCCCATCAGCGCGCCGGTGTTGCCAGCGCTGACGCAGGCTTGCGCCCGCCCTTCTTTCACAAGCTCCAGCGCCACGCGCATTGAGCTTCCGCGACTGCTGCGGATAGCCTGCGCGGGTCGCGCATCACTGGCAATAACTGACTGCGCAGGAATAATCTGCAGACGCGAACGTTGTTCGAAGTCAGCTTTGGCGAGTAATGGCGTGATGGCGTCGGGATCGCCGACTAAAAGAAGTGTGAGTTGCGAATTAGAGTTCAGTGCCTGCAGTGCTGCAGGCACCGTCACGGATGGGCCGAAATCGCCCCCCATGACATCTAACGCCAGGGTTAGACGTGTCAAGGTATCGTCGCTGCCCGGTTCGGTGATTCCCCAGTTGCCCGGGGAGTCCTCACTAAGCTTCATCACGCTGGCACCCGCGAATATTCACGCTGCAGACGCAACAATCCGGGCATAAATGCCCCCAGCGACCGGGTTAACCGAGTTTCCAGGGACGCACACGCCCGCCATGGCCTGCAACGGGAAATCCTGCGAGTATCGCGTGATTACTTAGCGATAACCTTGCGACCGCGGTAGAAACCGTCGGCAGTGATGTGGTGACGCAGGTGTTTCTCACCAGAAGTTTTGTCTACAGACAGGCTGGTGACTGCGGTCAGCGCGTCATGGGAACGACGCATGCCACGTTTGGAACGGGTTGGTTTATTCTGTTGTACGGCCATGGACCTTACTCCTCAATTACTTACGCTTTAAGCTGGCTAATACGGCAAATGGGTTTGGTTTTTGTGCCTCTTCAGGCAGTTCGCCAAAGACCATGTCCGCGTCGGACACTTCACAGTGTTCAGAATCATGCACCGGAACTACGGGCAGGGAGAGGATAATTTCATCCTCGACCATTGCCTGCAGGTCGATTTCACCGAATTCGTTAACCTCAATCGGCTCATACGCTTCCGGTAGTGCTTCGGCCTGTTCGTCATTTCTGACGGGGCTAAAACAATACGTGGTGTGGACGTGATGGGAGAACGGTTTCCCGCAACGCTGGCATTCGAGAGTTACCGTTACCTTTGCATCGCCAGTAATAACGGCGAGACGCTGGTTATCGATAGCGAACGACATGCTGCATTCCACATCGCTGTCCACGCTGACTACAGAATCGGTTACACGTTCAACCTGATCGCGGGCATAGATGCCTTCGTAATCAAGGCGTTTTTGAGCCGTGCGTACCGGATCAAGAGTCAGGGGTAATTTTACCTTTTGCATAGGGCGCGCATATTAACTTTGTAATGTCATAGAGTCAAAGAAAAAGGCAGCCTCAGGTTGCCTTTTGCCATTTATTCGCACACATTGCGGCGCATAGTTTAAGATGATGCTCTGCGAAGCGCTATATGTGGATGAAAAAATATGTCTGATCTTATCCTCGCGTCAACCTCTCCCTGGCGGCGCATGCTGCTGGAAAAACTGGGTTTACCGTTTGAATGTGCCGCGCCTGACGTCGACGAAACGCCCCGGCCTGATGAATCCGCACGTCAGCTTGTCACCCGACTGGCGCAGGCCAAAGCGCAAAGTCTGGCCACACGCTTCCCTAATCACCTTATTATAGGCTCCGATCAGGTTTGCGTACTGGACGGTGAAATCACCGGCAAACCGCACACCGAGGAAAATGCCCGCAGGCAGTTAAGAAAGGCCAGCGGATCAATCATTACCTTTTATACCGGACTGGCGCTGTACAACTCTGCCAGCGGCCATCTACAAACCGAATGCGAACCCTTTGACGTTCACTTTCGCCATCTCAGTGATAAAGAGATAGAAGGCTATGTGCGCAAAGAGAACCCGCTGCAGTGCGCCGGGAGTTTCAAGAGCGAAGGATTGGGCATTACGCTGTTCGAACGGCTGGAAGGCCGCGACCCGAACACCCTGGTCGGTTTACCCTTAATCGCGCTCTGTCAGATGTTGCGCCGTGAAAACTACAACCCGCTGTTAGGCTGAGGCAAAAAAAACGGCGGAACTGATTCCGCCGTTGCGCTTATTTGCTCTTCCGTAGCACCTGTAAACAGTGCTTCAGCTGGTTGTCCAGCGGCGCCTCAACGCGCATCATCTCCCCGCTCCCCGGGTGGGTAAACTTCAGCGCCGCCGCGTGCAGGAACAGGCGGTTTAAGCCGGTAGCGGACAGCTGCTTGTCGAACTCGCGGTCGCCATAGCGGTCGTCAAAAGCGATAGGATGGCCGGCATACTGGGTATGAACGCGGATCTGATGCGTGCGGCCGGTGACCGGGCTGCAGCGCACCAGCGTGGCGAATTCGTAACGCTCTTCCACTTTAAAGCGCGTCTCCGACGGCTTGCCTTCCTGACTCACGCGAACGATGCGCTCCCCGCTCTGCAGAATATTCTTCAACAGCGGGGCCTGGACCACTTTGGTATGCGACTGCCACTGGCCGCGCACCAGCGCCAGATAATCTTTCTGCATGCCTTTATCGCGCAGTTGCTCGTGCAGCGAACGCAGCGCTGAGCGCTTTTTCGCCACCAGCAGCACGCCGGAGGTATCCCGGTCGAGACGATGCACCAGCTCAAGGAAGCGCGCCTCCGGGCGCAGGGCGCGCAGCCCTTCAATCACGCCGAAGCTCAGGCCGCTGCCGCCGTGTACCGCGGTACCAGAAGGCTTATTGAGCACCAGAATATGATCGTCTTCATAGAGGATCACCTCAGAGAGCGCGGCCACTTTCTGCAGGTGCGGCGATACCGCCTCTTCTTCACGCTCCGCCACGCGTACCGGCGGGATACGGACTTCATCGCCCGCTTCCAGCTTATACTCCGGCTTCACGCGCTTTTTGTTTACCCGCACTTCGCCTTTACGCAGGATGCGATAAATCATGCTCTTCGGTACGCCTTTCAATTGCGTACGCAAAAAGTTGTCGATACGTTGCCCCGCTTCATCAGCAGCAATGGCAACCATTTTTACGGTTGGGGTCTCAGTTTTCATGGTGCGCGATTCTAAATAGCCGGACGCATTAGCGCCACTCATTTTTATATGCTTATATTTATCATTATCCTGTTTTCACGGTTTACCTGACCGCCATTTTGTTTGTTATTAGAACAATCTGTATGGGCAGGTGATAAAACTGTGAGTAACCGGGTGATAAAAGGTGAAAGTCAACTTGCTATAACAAGGTTAGCAATGGAATAATGAGACCGTTTTCCGTATTGCAACTTGTTAGAACAAGACATTAGCGGAATGACCAATTTTGTCTGACCGATCGCCCACGCAGCAATGGCGTAAGACGTTGTGATCTTTCAGACAGTTAGCGGGCTGCGGGTTGCAGTCCTTACCGGTACAGGCTCTATGGATTTCAAGTCGCAGGAAGGCGTCAACTCCGGGACTCCCGGGAGCTCATCTGGATCGCCAGATCGAGGTGAGCAGGTTAAGCCACCATGCCTGCAACGCGAAAGACGACGAGTATAAATGGAATATTCTCTGGTGATACATCCCAGGCTGTTCCCCTGAATAATTGCGCTGTGTTTCCGTTTGAAACACAGGCGACCGACACTCTGCGCCTCTTAAGCGCGCGACAACCGTGAGGTTGGCGACGTGAACCAGACACGAGGCCATCGGTTTTCCCCCGGAAAGGCATTACTCTGCCCGCAGCTTAGTCGTCAATGTAAGAATAATGAGTAAGTTACGATGAAAAGAATGTTAATCAACGCAACTCAGCAGGAAGAGTTGCGCGTCGCCCTTGTTGATGGGCAGCGCCTGTACGACCTGGATATCGAAAGCCCCGGGCACGAACAGAAAAAAGCGAACATCTACAAAGGCAAAATCACCCGCATTGAACCCAGCCTTGAAGCCGCGTTTGTTGATTACGGCGCCGAGCGTCATGGTTTCCTCCCCCTCAAAGAAATCGCCCGCGAATACTTCCCCGCCAACTACAATGCGCATGGTCGTCCTAATATCAAAGACGTACTGCGGGAAGGTCAGGAAGTTATCGTGCAGATTGATAAAGAAGAACGCGGCAACAAAGGCGCTGCGCTCACCACCTTTATCAGCCTGGCGGGCAGCTATCTGGTACTGATGCCGAACAACCCGCGCGCCGGGGGAATTTCCCGCCGTATCGAGGGCGACGACCGTACCGAACTGAAAGAAGCGCTGGCGAGCCTGGAGCTTCCGGACGGCATGGGCCTGATCGTTCGCACCGCTGGCGTCGGCAAATCCGCCGAAGCCCTGCAGTGGGACCTGAGCTTCCGCCTGAAGCACTGGGAAGCGATTCAAAAAGCCGCGGAAAGCCGTCCGGCGCCGTTCCTGATCCACCAGGAAAGCAACGTCATTGTCCGCGCCTTCCGTGACTACCTGCGCCAGGACATCGGCGAAATCCTGATCGATAACCCGAAAGTGCTTGAGCTGGCGCGCCAGCATATCGCCGCGCTGGGTCGTCCGGATTTCAGCAGCAAAATCAAACTGTACACCGGTGAAATCCCGCTGTTCAGCCATTATCAGATCGAATCGCAAATTGAGTCCGCCTTCCAGCGCGAAGTGCGCCTGCCTTCCGGCGGGTCTATCGTTATCGATAGCACCGAAGCGCTGACCGCGATCGATATCAACTCCGCCCGCGCCACCCGCGGCGGCGATATCGAAGAGACAGCCTTCAATACCAACCTCGAAGCGGCTGACGAAATTGCCCGCCAGCTGCGTCTGCGCGACCTCGGCGGCCTGATCGTTATCGACTTCATCGATATGACCCCGGTTCGCCACCAGCGCGCCGTGGAGAATCGTCTGCGCGAAGCCGTCCGTCAGGACCGGGCGCGCATTCAGATCAGCCATATTTCGCGCTTCGGCCTGCTGGAGATGTCCCGTCAGCGCCTGAGTCCGTCGCTGGGCGAGTCCAGCCACCACGTCTGCCCGCGCTGCTCCGGCACCGGCACCGTGCGTGATAACGAATCGCTGTCGCTCTCTATTCTGCGTCTGATCGAAGAAGAAGCGCTGAAAGAGAATACCAAAGAAGTCCACGCCATTGTTCCGGTACCGATCGCCTCCTATCTGCTGAACGAAAAACGTGCCGCAGTGAGCGCTATCGAATCCCGTCAGGGCGATGTGCGCGTTATTATCGTGCCAAACGACGAAATGCAAACGCCGCACTACTCCGTCCTGCGCGTGCGCAAAGGTGAAGAAACCTCAACGCTGAGCTATCTGCTGCCGAAGCTGCATGAAGAAGAGATGGCGCTGCCAGGCGACGATGAGCCGGCGGAGCGGAAACGTCCGGAACAGCCGGCCCTGGCCGCTTTTGTCATGCCAGATGCGCCGCCAGCCCCGATGCTCGAAGAGCCTGCCGCCGCGCCTGTCGCCGCAGCGGCACCGGTCGCGGCCGCCGCACCGGCGCAGCCTGGCCTGCTCTCACGCTTCTTCAGCGCGCTGAAGAATATCTTCTCTGGCGCCGAAGAGGCCAAACCGGCTGAAGTTCAGGTCGAGAAGAAAGCGGAAGAAAAACCGGAGCGTCAGCAGGAGCGTCGTAAACCGCGCGCCAACAACCGCCGCGACCGCAACGACCGCAACGACCGCCGTGATAACCGCGACAATCGTGACAACCGCGATAACCGTGACAATCGCGACACCCGTGCGGACAATGCCGAGGGCCGTGAACCGCGCGAATCGCGTGAAGAGAACCGTCGCAACCGTCGCGAGAAGCCGTCGCAGAACGTGGAAGCCCGTGATGTTCGCCAAACCTCAGGCGACGACGCGGAGAAAGCGAAATCCCGTGACGAGCAGCAGCCGCGCCGCGAACGCACCCGCCGCCGCAATGACGACAAACGTCAGGCGCAGCAGGAAGCCAAAGCGCAGACTCGCGAAGAGCCGGTTGTGCAGGAGACGGAGCAGGAAGAGCGTGTACAAACTCTGCCGCGTCGTAAACCGCGCCAGCTGGCACAGAAAGTGCGCGTTGAGTCCGCTGTCGTCGAGCCAGTTGCCGAGATCGTGCCAGAAGCCGTAGTGGCTGAAGTTATCGCTCCGCACAGCGAGCCGGTGAAAGCCGAGCTGCCGGCAGGGGTGGAGAGCGTTGCGGACCAGGACGAAAATGGCGAATCCCGTGAAGCGAACGGTATGCCGCGTCGCTCACGTCGCTCCCCGCGTCACCTGCGCGTCAGCGGTCAGCGTCGTCGTCGCTATCGTGACGAACGCTATCCGACCCAGTCGCCTATGCCGCTGACCGTAGCCTGCGCATCGCCGGAGATGGCTTCCGGTAAAGTCTGGATCCGCTACCCGGTGGTTCGTCCGCAGGATCAGCAGCCGGAAGAGGTTCAGGTTCAGGACGCCAGCGTCGCGAAAACTGTCGAGGCTGTAGCGGCCCCGGTTGCCGTCGTTGAAACCGTTACCGCTGCGCCGGTCACCGTCGAGCCGGCTACCATGGAACCAGTAACCGCTGAGCCGGTAGTCGTCGAGCCGGTAGCGGCCGCCGAGCCGCTGGTCGTTGATGCTGCGGAAGTTGTCGCGCCAGCAGCCGTCGAGCCAGCGCCTCAGGAGCCGGTCACCGAAGCACCGGCTGTCGAAGCGCCTCAGGCTATCGCGCCAGTGACGCTCGACCCCGAGCCGGTGGTGGTAGAACCTGAAGCGGTGGAAACGACGCCTGTCGTTGCAGCGCCAGTGGAAACTATCGCCCCGGTCGCAGAAACCGTGGAGCAAGCGCCAGTGACCGAAGCGGCCCCTGCCGAACCGGTCAAAGCCGAGCCCCCGGTGAGCAAGCCGGTCGTAGTGGCGGGTCATCGCCATGCCACCGCGCCAATGACCCGTGCGCCAGCTCCGGACTATGTCCCGGAAGCACCGCGTCACAGCACCTGGGTGCGCCCGCCGTTCGCCTTTGAAGGTAAAGGCGCCGCCGGTGGTCATAGCGCGACCCATAAAGCCACCGCTGAACCGACTCGCCCACAGCCCGTCGAGTAAGCGTGCTTAATAAAAAAACCGGCCTTTGGCCGGTTTTTTTATGCGCTTTGCGGACGCTGCATCCCGGCGAGATCCGGCATGATCTCCCGCATCAGGTCGAGGAACTTACGCAGGCGTGTCGGGTAATAGCGCGCCCAGGGATAAACCAGATGAACCGGCAGCGAGGCGGGTCGCCACTGCGGGAACAGCTCAATCAGCCGTCCGGCGGCAATATCCTCCACGACCGTCCAGCTGGACACCATCGCCACCCCCAGCCCCGCCAGCGCGGTGTTGCGCGCGACGTAAAGACTGTCAGTGCTCAGACAGGGAGTAATCGCTGTAGAGACAATCTGCCCGCTTGCCTGATGCCTGAGCCGTACCTCATGCTGATAAAAGGTATTAATGGCGATCCATGGCAGGCCCGATAACGCCTCCAGCGAGGTTAACGGCGGATACTTCGCCAGCAGCTCAGGAGAAGCCACTACGCAGCGCGGCACTTCCGCCAGCAGTACGGATACCGTTGCTGGATCCACCTCCGCCCCCACGCGAATAGCGCAGTCGATATTATCGCTGAGGAAGTCGACGGTATTATCGTTTAGCATCCACTCCACCGACAGCTGCGGATGGCGCTGTAGAAATGCCACCAGCGGCGCCAGCAGCTGCTGCTGGCCAAACGCGTGGGGCGCCCGCACTCGCAGAACGCCCACCGGCCGATCGTCGGCAATACGCAGGTCATCCTCCAGCGCCAGCCAGGCGTCCACCACCTGACGGGCGTGACGATAACAGCGTTCGCCATCGTCAGTGAGCTTCATCGCATGGGTGGTGCGCAGGATCAGCTTAACCCCCAGCAGCCCTTCAAGGGACTGCAGGCGGCGGCTGACGGTCGCCTGGGTAGTGTCCATCTGCCCTGCGGCGGCGGAGAGCGATCCGGCCTCTACGATGCGGATATAGGTGCGCATCAGCTCAATGCGGTCTATACGCTCTTGTCTTTTCATTTTCCTTTTGCCTATACGTGCTACGTATAACCGTTTTACCACCAGCCCGGCTACCGCGCCAGTCGCGTTCAGGGAAAAATAGCCCCATCGCATCTATGAGGCATTGAACATGACACCGACTTCCCTTTCCACCCGCGACGCAGGCTGGATTATCTTCATTCTCGCACTCGGCGCCGGCTTTAGCGTCGCCTCTATTTACTACGCGCAGCCGCTGCTGCCGTTGATGGGCGCCAATCTCCACCTGACTGTAGAAGGTATGGGTCTGGTCCCTACCCTGACGCAGGCGGGTTATGCGCTCGGCATTCTGTTCCTGCTCCCGCTCGGCGACCGCCACGATCGCCGCCGGCTGATCCTGGTGAAAAGCGCGCTGCTGGCGCTCCTGCTGCTCCTGTGCAGCCTCACCGGCCAGCTCAGCTCACTGCTGGTGGTCAGTCTGCTGATCGGTATGGCGGCGACCATGGCGCAGGATATCGTCCCGGCGGCGGCGATCCTCGCCCCGGCGGGCAAGCAGGGAAAAATGGTGGGCACGGTGATGACCGGGCTGCTGCTGGGGATCCTGCTCTCCCGGACGGTCAGCGGCGTGGTGGGCGCCGTATTCGGCTGGCGGGTGATGTATCAGGCGGCGGCGGTCAGCGTCGCGCTGATTGGCCTGGTAATGTGGCGCGTCCTGCCGCGCTTCGCTGTGCACTCGACGCTGAGCTATCCGCAGCTGATGGCCTCGATGGCGCATCTGTGGCAGCGTTACCCGGCATTACGCCGCGCCGCGCTAGCTCAGGGCGCGCTCTCCATCGCCTTTAGCGCCTTCTGGTCGACGCTGGCGGTGATGCTCTCCGAACACTATCACATGGGCAGCGCAGTAGCGGGCGGTTTCGGTATCGCCGGGGCCGCCGGGGCGCTGGCCGCGCCGCTTGCCGGCGGTCTGGCCGATAAATTTGGCGCCGGTAAGGTGACACAGATGGGTGCGGCGCTGGTCACCCTCTCCTTTGCCCTGATGTTTATGCTGCCGCTGCTGCCAGTGCACGCTCAGTTGGCGCTGATTGCCCTGTCGGCGATTGGCTTTGACCTTGGCCTGCAGTCAAGCCTGGTGGCGCATCAGAACCTGGTATATGGCCTTGAGCCACAGGCCCGCGGCCGCCTCAACGCCCTGCTGTTCACCGTGGTGTTTATCGGGATGTCGCTGGGGTCGGTGCTGGGCAGTAAGCTGTACGTGCTGGCCGGCTGGAACGGAGTGGTCACGCTGGCAGTGATCACTGGCGCGCTAGCCCTGGCGATCCGTCTGCTGGAGAATGCCCGCATCCTCGCTGCCGAACGCAGCGCATCATAAAAAAAACCCCGCTTCGCCTGAGGCGAAGCGGGGTTTTTCTACCCTCACAACCGCTTACGCCGTGCGACGGACAAACTCTTTCACGCGGAAGCCCAGCACCAGCAGCGTGGCGAAATAGGCTACCACCCCGGCGATAACCACCGCCAGCAAACGCATCAGACGGAACGGCATCGTCCCCAGCGACCACTCAGGCATGAGATGCATGACGCCCAGCAGCGCCGCGGCCATAACCAGCACTGCAATAATCAGACGCAGCAGGAAGGCCAACCAGCCTGGCTGCGGGGTGAAAATTTTCTGTTTACGCAGCTGCCAGTAGAGCAGCGCGGCGTTCAGGCAGGCCGCCAGGCCGATGGACAGCGACAGACCCGCATGCTTCAGCGGGCCGATAAACGCCAGGTTCATTACCTGGGTCATAATCAGGGTGATAATAGCAATCTTGACCGGGGTCTTGATGTCCTGACGGGAATAGAAGCCCGGCGCCAGCACTTTCACCACGATAAGGCCCATCAGCCCCACGGAATAAGCCACCAGCGCGCGCTGGGTCATCGCCGCGTCAAAGGCGCTGAATTTGCCGTACTGGAACAGAGCCACGGTTAGCGGTTTGGCGAGGATCCCCAGCGCCACCGCGCTCGGCAGCGCCAGCAGAAAACAGAGACGCAGTCCCCAGTCCATCAGCCGGCAATACTCGTCATGGTTACCGCTGGCGAAGCTTTTTGACAGCGATGGCAGCAGGATAGTGCCGAGTGCCACGCCCAGCACGCCGGAGGGAAACTCCATCAGGCGGTCGGCATAATACATCCACGACACCGAGCCCGACACGAGGAATGAGGCGAAAATGGTATTGATGATAAGGGAGATCTGGCTTACCGACACGCCAAGGATCGCCGGCCCCATCTGCTTCACCACCCGCATCGCGCCGGCATCTTTCAGATTAATTCGCGGCAGGACCAGCATGCCAATCTTCTTCAGATGCGGCAGCTGGTAAGCCAGCTGCAGCACGCCGCCGACCGTCACCGCCCAGGCCAGCGCCAGCACCGGCGGATGGAAATATGGCGCGGCAAACAGCGCAAAGCCAATCATACTGACGTTGAGGAACGTCGGCGCAAAGGCCGGCACCGAGAAGCGGTTCCAGGTATTGAGGATCGCCCCCACCAGCGAAGCCAGGGAGATCAGCAAAATATAGGGAAAGGTAATACGCAGCAGCTGGGTGGTTAGCGCAAACTTATCGGCGGTATCGGCAAAGCCGGGCGCAGTAATGGTGATTACCCACGGCGCCGCCAGCATCCCGATAACGGTAACGATAGCCAGGGCCAGGGTCAGCAGCCCGGAGACGTATGAGACAAACACGCGGGTGGCATCTTCGCCCTGCTTGCTTTTATATTCGGCAAGGATCGGCACAAACGCCTGTGAGAAGGCGCCTTCGGCAAAAATACGCCGCAGCAGGTTAGGCAGTTTGAAGGCGACAAAAAAGGCATCAGTCGCCATCCCGGCGCCAAAAATACGCGCCACAATCGCATCGCGGGCAAAGCCCAGCACGCGCGAAAACATGGTCATCGAACTGACTGCCGCCAGTGATTTTAAAAGGTTCATTACGCTGTTATTCCAAACCCTGGAGTAAAACGCCCGCAAATGCGGGCGCTGGAAAGTGGCGATAGTCTACCGGGTTCAACATGAATTACTACTGTCAGTTGTTACAATGGATTATTCGCTAATGGCGTCGCGCCACAGTTTCTCAACGATCCGCTGAGCCAGCAGCGCCTGTTCGCCTGCAGTTTCAGGAACTGTCTGATTTTGCACGCATTCGATAAAATGGCGCGCGCAGCCGACAAAGCCGCGCTGCTCAAGGGTGGTTTGCCAGCCGGCAACCGGGCGCTGGACCACGCCATGACCGCACTCCTCCTGCCATTCGCGCATCTCGCTGACGGCATATAGCCCGCCATCCGTGACCGCCTGCACCCACTCGCGCTGGCTGCCTGCGCGACGATGCATGCTGGTGGTGACCTGCAGCCGGGGCGAACTGAACTGATGTTCGGCATAGAGCATTTCGCCCTGCGGGGTGATCTTCAGCGCGCCGCCGCGCAGACGCGCCTGACCGTCGGCCAGCCATAGCGCGGTATCCACCACATGCAGATAGTCATCAAGCAGCGTAAAGCGCAGATCGTTACCGACGCTATCGCTACGATGCTTATCCATCCGCAGCGAGGCCGCCTCGCCCAGCCGCCCCTTCAGCTCCCGATAGAGCGGCGCGAAGCGGCGATTAAAACCGACCATCAACGTCAGTCGACGTCGCGCCGCCAGCTCGACCAGCGTCTCCGCCTCACTCAGCTTGTCCGCCAATGGTTTATCCACACAAACATGAACCCCGGCATTCAGTAAGTGATTCACTACTTCATAATGTGAAGCCGTCGAGGTATGGACAAAGACCGCATCGCACTGTGCCGCCAGGGCATCGAGGGAATCAGCGTATGGCATCCGCCAGGTTTCGCAGATCCGCAGCGCCTTCTCTTTACCCGGCGACCAGGCCGCCTGCAGCGTCCAGCTTTCCGCCGCCCCCAGCACCGGCAGCCACGCTTTCTGCGCAATGCTGCCTAAGCCGACCACCCCAATGCGCAATCTTGTCCCCACGTTTTAGTCTCCCAGATGGTGTAACAGCGAATCGAGGCGCGCTTTCAGCTCCGCCACCTCGCCCTCCAGCGCTTCAACCCTGGCGCGCAGATCGCCGTCATCGTCCAGCGGCGCGAGAGCTTCCACTGTGGTGATCAGCGTGTCCATATCGTCGCAAAACAGATGCATATAGCGGCTTTCCCGTTTTCCCGGCTCCCGGGGCAGCCGGGCGACGAAGGGGCCATCTTCGCGCGTCGTCAGCCCTTCCAGCACGCTTTCCACTTCCGCCATATCGCTGAACTCATACATCCGCTGCGCCCGGCTGCGTAGTTCGCCCGGCGTCTGAGCACCGCGCAGCAGCAGCGTCGTGACCACCGCGACCTCGCCGGCGCTAAGCTTCAGATCGCCAAATTCAGAGTTGCAAAAGCGCTGTTCATACTTGGTGACGCGATTACCGAATCCGCTGACCGTGCGCAGATAGTGCCGTTTCACCAGCGTATCCAGCAGGGCCTGGACCTCGCTTTCGCTCAGCGACATCACTGGCTCGCGGTTGGTTTTCTGATTGCAGGCGGTCACCACAGCATTTACCGACAGCGGATACTGCTCGGGGGTGGTGACCTGCTTTTCCAGCAGGCAGCCAATGACGCGCGCTTCATGCGCAGTTAACTGATATTTCATCCTCTCTCCTTAACGTCCCGCAGACCAGTCCGGCGTCGTTAGCGCCGTCAGTACATGGTCACGCCACTGCCCGTCAATCAGCAGATAATCTTTGGCGTAACCCTCTTTTTCAAACCCCAACCGCGCCAGCAGCGCGCCGCTGCGCTGATTATGCGGCATGTAGTTGGCCATAATGCGATGAATATGCTGCGTGCGCTGCATATAGCGAATCGCCGACGTCAGCGCTTCAAACATCAGCCCCTGCCCCTGCCACTTCTCGCCAATGGAATAGCCAAGATAACAGGCATGGAAAGATCCGCGCACCACGTTGGAGAAATTCGCCACACCGATGATCTCTTTTTCCTCAGGGTCGAGCAGCGCGAAATAAAAAGCTGACCCCTGCTTATGAAACTCAGCGATCATCGACAGACGCGCCTGCCATCCGGAGGGATAGCAGTGGCTGTCGTCACGAACCGGCTCCCAGGGTTTTAAGAACGCTTTATTTTCGGCGTAATAATCGGCCAGACGCCAGGCGTCACGATCGTGAACCAGGCGCACCACCAGCCGGTCCGTCGTCAAACGCACCTTCGGCACGTTACTGCGATAGCCAAACATTTCCTTTTTCAGTCCCCCTGACTTCACTCTTGCTTTCATCACTATACCTTTCCTGCACGATAGTGTGAAAACAGCAACATACCATTTTCTGCGCCATCTCCTCTTTTCGATGAATAGGCTCAATCGATCTTGCTTTTTGATAAAAAAATATTGTCGCAAGGGTGCTGGGAAAAGCAGCAGATTGCCCGCAGAATATCCTCGCTTATCTCTATTTTTCCCTGGAGGGGAAATGTCCCGCGTCTCGCAGGCAAGGAGCCTGGGTAAATATTTCCTGTTAGTCGATAACATGCTGGTCGTGCTGGGCTTTTTTGTCGTTTTTCCGCTGATTTCCATCCGCTTTGTCGATCAGATGGGCTGGGCAGCGCTGATGGTCGGCATTGCGCTCGGCCTGCGCCAGCTGGTACAGCAGGGATTAGGCATCTTTGGCGGCGCCATCGCCGACCGCTTCGGCGCGAAACCGATGATCGTCACCGGTATGCTGATGCGTGCCGGCGGTTTCGCGGCGATGGCCGTCGCCCATGAGCCGTGGGTGCTGTGGTTCTCGTGCATACTCTCCGGACTCGGCGGTACACTGTTCGATCCGCCGCGGGCGGCGCTGGTGGTTAAGCTGGTGCGTCCGCATCAGCGCGGCCGCTTTTTCTCCATCCTGATGATGCAGGATAGCGCCGGCGCGGTGATTGGCGCGCTGCTGGGCAGCTGGCTGCTGCAGTATGATTTTCGCCTGGTGTGCAGCGCCGGCGCCGCGCTGTTTATCGCCTGCGCCGCGTTTAACGCCTGGTATCTGCCGGCATGGAAGCTCTCGACGGTGAAAACGCCGATTCGCGAGGGGCTGGGCCGGGTGCTGCGGGACAAACGCTTCGTCACCTATGTCCTGACGCTGACCGGCTATTATATGCTGGCGGTGCAGGTGATGCTGATGCTGCCGATCATGGTGAATGACATCGCCGGCTCGCCGGCCGCCGTGAAATGGATGTACGCCATCGAAGCCACCATTTCGCTCACCCTGCTCTATCCTATTGCCCGTTGGAGCGAAAAACGCTTCCGCCTTGAGCACCGGCTGATGGCCGGTCTGCTGGTGATGACCCTGGCCATGCTCCCCATCGGGATGACCAGCAGTTTACAGCAGCTGTTTACCCTGATTTGCCTGTTTTACATCGGCTCTATCATTGCCGAACCCGCCCGCGAGACGCTGGGCGCTTCGCTGGCGGACGCCCGGGCGCGTGGCAGCTATATGGGTTTCAGCCGTCTGGGGCTCGCCTTCGGCGGCGCGCTGGGTTACGCGGGCGGCGGCTGGCTGTTTGATGCCGGGAAAGCCGTCGGCCAGCCCGAACTGCCGTGGCTGATGCTCGGCGCCATCGGGGTTATCACCTTCCTGGCGCTATGGTGGCAATTCAGTCCGAAACGCTCTGCCTCCGGTATGCTGGAGCCGCGCACCTGATGCGCGCGGCGGCGGTTTCTCCTGCTTTCAGCCTATTCTGCTGGCGCGATGGGTGCTGACAGGTCATGATGCTTTGTGTCAGGATGAAGGAAGGTATGAGCTTGAGGAACCCCATGAAAAAGATATTGATCGCCGCCGCGCTAATTGTCAGCGGCCTGCTGAGCGGCTGTAATCAGCTGACCCAATACACGGTAAGCGAGCAGGAGATTAACCAGGCCCTGCAGAAGCGAAACCATTTCGCCAAAGATATTGGTCTGAAAGGCGTTGCCGACGCCCATATCGAACTGCAGAACCTGACCAGCGCTATCGGGCGCGAGGAGCCGGGCAAAGTCACCCTGAGCGGGATCGCCAACGTCGATCTTAACTCCCTGTTCGGCACGCAGAAAGCGACGATCGATCTGAAGCTCAAAGCGCTGCCAACCTTTGACCGAGAGAAAGGCGCCATCTTCCTGCAGGAAATGGAAGTGGTCGATGCCAAAGTGGCGCCGGAGAAGCTGCAGTCGGTTATTCAGGCCCTGCTCCCCTACCTGAATCAGTCTCTGCGCAGCTACTTCAGCCAGCAGCCGGCTTATGTCCTGCGTGAGGACGCCAGCACCGGCGAAGCGCTGGCGAAGAAATACGCCAAAGGTATAGAGGTGAAGCCAGGCGAGATTGTTATCCCCTTTACCAATTAATCTCCAGGGCGCTACGGCGCCCTGAATTTTTTACGGAAATGAGTGCAAAGGAAAACGTTTACGCTTATCCTTAGTGCCCGGCAAAAAACAGCCCTGATGACTGAACCTATTAGCCGGAGCCTTCCATGACAGCACAATCCCAGGTATTGAAAATCCGCCGCCCAGACGACTGGCATATCCATCTGCGCGATGACGATATGCTGAAAACCGTCGTGCCTTATACCAGTGAGTTTTATGGCCGGGCGATCGTGATGCCGAATCTGGTGCCGCCTGTCACCACCGTCGCGGCGGCTATCGCTTACCGCCAGCGCATTATGGACGCCGTGCCGGCCGGGCATGATTTTACCCCGCTGATGACCTGCTATCTGACAGACTCCCTCGACCCAGCGGAGCTGGAACGCGGCTTTAACGAAGGGGTTTTCACCGCCGCCAAGCTCTACCCGGCCAATGCCACCACTAACTCCAGCCACGGCGTCACCAGCACCGACGCCATTATGCCAGTGCTGGAGCGGATGGAAAAACTGGGGATGCCGTTGCTCGTTCACGGCGAAGTCACTCACGCCGAGATTGATATTTTCGATCGTGAAGCGCGCTTTATTGAGACGGTGATGGAGCCCCTGCGCCAGCGCCTGCCCGGCCTGAAAGTGGTTTTTGAACATATCACCACCAAAGACGCCGCCGAGTACGTGCGTGACGGTAATGAACTGCTGGCTGCTACCATCACCCCGCAGCATCTGATGTTCAACCGCAACCATATGCTGGTGGGCGGCATTCGCCCTCACCTGTACTGTCTGCCGGTACTTAAACGCAATATTCATCAGCAGGCTCTGCGGGAGCTGGTCGCCAGCGGCTTCAGCCGCGCCTTCCTCGGCACCGACTCCGCGCCGCACGCCCGCCACCGTAAGGAAGCCAGCTGTGGCTGCGCCGGCTGCTTTAACGCCCCGACCGCCCTCGGCAGCTACGCCACGGTGTTTGAAGAAATGAACGCTCTGCAGCACTTTGAGGCTTTCTGCTCGCTGAACGGCCCGCGCTTCTACGGTCTGCCGGTCAATGAGAGCTACGTTGAACTGGTGCGTGAAGAGACGACCGTTGTGGACAGCATTGCCCTGCCTAATGACACCCTGGTGCCCTTCCTGGCGGGTGAAACCGTTCGCTGGACCGTGAAGAAATAAAAACGCAGCCCCCTGTTGTCAACGCTAACCGGATACTGTATAAATAACCAGCATCGAACGCAGGGGGCAATTATGCGCATTGAAGTGTCTATCGCCAAAACGACCGCCTTACCTAACGGCGCGCTGGAAGCGCTGAATAACGAACTCTCTCGCCGTATCGCCGAGCAATTCCCGGCCATCGATAGCCAGGTGAGCGTCCGCTACGCCACCGGTAATCAGCTCTCGGTGTTTGGCGCCCTGAAAAGAAGACAAAGACCGGATAAGCGAAATCCTGCAGGAAACATGGGAAAGCGCGGACGACTGGTTTGTCCACGATCTCTCCTGAAGCATGGCGGGATCCAGTTACTCTGGTTTGCTCCCTCATTGTGCTTTTTTTGCCGGGTCGCCCCGGCTTTTTTTATCCCCTCTTCTGTTCAGAATAGTCCTGATTATTCTGCTCAATATCGACTAAAGTGGCCATTTTACGCGCTTATCTTGAGTAAAAAAGCGGCAAAAGAAGAAAATCATGCTGCCTTTCATTTAATTTCTCGAGTTTATTCTTGATCCCTGATATAATTAACTTGCTTCAAAAAATATGCATTAAACCTCGAGAATTGTTGTCTTTTAACATATGAATAAGGGGTTATGATGGAAAAAAATAATGAAGTCATTCAGACCCATCCCCTCGTTGGATGGGACATCAGCACCGTTGATAGCTACGATGCGCTGATGTTGCGCCTGCACTACCAGAACCCCACTCAAGAAAACAGTAATGATGCTGAGATCGGCCAGACGCTATGGCTAACGACGGACGTCGCACGTCAGTTTATTTCAATCCTGGAAGCAGGCATTGCGAAGATTGAATCTGGCGAATACCAGGAAAACGAGTACCGCCGACATTAACGCGGCTTGCGAATGACTTAACATTAAACTTAACAGGCACCTGCGGGTGCCTGAATTATTTTCGGGCTTGTATAAGCACAGGGAGTTAATTACCCTGCTAACAAGGCAATTACCCGGAACTCACCATGCAATACGATCTTATCATTATTGGCAGCGGCTCCGTCGGCGCCGCCGCTGGCTATTATGCGCGCCGTGCCGGACTCAATGTTCTGATGACCGATGCCCATCAACCTCCCCACCAGGAAGGCAGCCATCACGGCAGCAGCCGTCTTATCCGTCACGCCTATGGCGAAGGTGAGAAATATGTTCCGCTGGTGCTGCGTGCCCAGCAGCTATGGGATGAACTGGCAGAGATCAGTGGCGAAGCCGTGTTTGAACGCACCGGCGTCATTAACCTCGGCCCCGCCAGCTCCGCTTTTCTCGCCAACGTCGCCGCCAGCGCCCGTGCGTTCCAGCTTGAGGTGGAAGAGCTGGATGCCCAGGCCGTGATGCAGCGCTGGCCGGAGATACGCCTCCCCGATGACTATCGGGCGATTTTCGAACCCGCTTCCGGCGTACTGCGCAGCGAACTGGCCGTAGAAACCTGGATCCGTCTGGCGCGGGAAGCAGGCTGCGCGCAGCTATTCAACTGTCCGGTCTCGGCTATTCATCACCATGCTGACGGGATCACCATCGATACCCTCGACGGTGAATATCATGGTAAAAAGCTGCTGGTCAGCGCCGGCACCTGGGTCACCCGCCTGCTTCCGGACCTCCCTATCCAGCCGGTACGCAAGGTGTTCGCCTGGTACCAGGCCGATGGCCGTTACAGCAGCAAGAATCACTTCCCGGCCTTCACCGGCGAGTTGCCCAATGGCGATCAATATTACGGTTTCCCGGCGGAAGATAATGAACTGAAAATTGGCAAGCATAACGGCGGCCAGCCGATCTCCACCCCGCAGGAACGGGTAGTGTTTGGCGCTGTCGCCAGCGATGGTTCCGAATCCTTCCCGTTTTTGCGTAACGTCCTGCCTGGCATCGGCGGCTGCCTGCACGGCGCCTCCTGTACCTACGACAATACCGTCGATGAGGACTTTATTATCGATACGTTGCCAGGCAGGCCAGACACGCTGCTGATCACCGGGCTGAGCGGCCACGGCTTTAAGTTTGCGCCGGTGCTGGGCGAAATTGCCAGTCAGTTTGCTCAGGGCGAAGCATCGAGCTTCAATCTGGCCCCCTTTTCTCTGGCGCGCTTTAACGCGTAATGGAATGCGGCACTTTTGCCGTTGGGTAAAGAAACGGCCTCTGCTGAGGCCGTTAGTGATTGAGAGCGGTTATGCGTCGCCTGTTTAATATGCTGGTCAACAACGTGCGCGAGCATTTTATGATCTACCTGGCGCTCTGGCTGCTGCTGGCGATCATCGATCTCGTCTGGTTATGGTTTTTCTGACGGCTCCGGGTCGAGGATCCCGAGTTTGGTATTCAGCCGGCCACGGGATTTATTAAAGATTTTGTTGCCGTTTTCACGCCCGGCGCGCAGCTTACGCTGCTCCTCTTCCGGTAGCTTATGCTCTTCCATGCAGGCTTCGCTACAGCAGCCGGCAAACTTCTCGGCGCAGCTCGGGCACTGGATAAACAGCAGATGGCAGCCATCGTTCAGGCAGTTAGTATGGGTGTCGCACGGCGCGCCGCACTGATGACAGTGCGCGATAACGTCATTGGAGATCCGCTCGCCCATCCGCTCATCAAAGACAAAGTTTTTGCCAATGAAGCGCACCGGCAGCCCCTGCTCGCGGGCGCGACGGGCGTACTCGATGATGCCACCCTCGATGTGCCAGACCTTATTGAAGCCGTTATGCTTCATCCAGGCGCTGGCTTTTTCACAGCGAATGCCGCCGGTGCAATACATGACAATTTTCTTGTCTTTATGGTCCTGCATCATTTCCACGGCTTTCGGCAGCTGGTCGCGGAAGGTATCCGCCGGGATCTCCAGCGCGTTTTCGAAATGGCCCACCTCATATTCATAGTGGTTGCGCATATCGATAAACACGGCATCCGGATCGTCAAGCATCGCGTTGACTTCCGCCGCCTTGAGATACTCCCCCACATTGGAGGCGTCAAACGAGGGATCGTCGATGCCGTCGGCGACGATACGATCGCGAACTTTCAGGCGCAGCACCCAGAAAGACTTACCATCGTCCTCCACGGCGATATTGAAACGCAGCCCCGCCAGCGCCGGATCGAAGCCATAGAGAAACTCACGCAGAGCCTCAACGTTGCTTTGCGGCACGCTGATTTGCGCGTTGATCCCTTCCCGGGCCAGATAGATGCGGCCAAAGACCTTCAGCTGGGTTAAGGCAACCCACAGCGCATCACGGGTCGCCTGCGGGTCGACAATGGTGAAATATTTATAGAATGAGATCGTCGTGCGCGGCTCGGTCTCAGCCAGCATTTGCGCCTTTAACGTCTCATTTGAAATGCGGTTGTGTAACACTGGCATGGTGTACCTGCTCGACATAGAAATGAGGAAATAAACGGCGGGCATGATATAGCAAAGCTAATTAATTTACATCCCTACATTTTACGCTACATTTCTCTCACCCGGTCGCGCCCCGCTTAACAAAACGAGCTGACTGTCGCCGCCTTTGGCTGGCCGGTAAAAAAATGCGATAATATAAGACGTTGCTCACTGATACGGGTATGAAATGACTCATTTGCCTAAATTTTCTCCGGCGCTGTTGCATCCGCGCTATTGGCTGCTGTGGCTGGGTATCGGCCTGCTGTGGCTGGTTGTCCAACTGCCCTACCCGCTGATCTACCGCCTCGGGAACGCCATCGGCCGTCTGGCCATGCGCTTTATGAAGCGCCGGGCGAAAATCGCCTATCGCAACCTTGAGCTCTGCTTCCCCGAGAAAAGCGAGCAGGAACGCCACCGAATGGTGGTGATGAACTTTGAATCGGTGGGCATGGGGCTGATGGAGACCGGTATGGCCTGGTTCTGGCCGGTTCGCCGTATCGCCCGCTGGACCGACACCATCGGCTTTGAGCATATTCGCGATGTGCAGGCGCAGCAGCGCGGCATTCTGCTGATCGGTATTCATTTCCTCACTCTCGAGATGGGAGCGCGGATGTTCGGTATGAACGAGCCGGGGATTGGCGTCTATCGCCCCAACGACAACCCGGTGATCGACTGGCTGCAGACCTGGGGCCGCTTGCGCTCCAACAAGGATATGATTGACCGTAAGGATCTGAAAGGCATGATCCGGGCACTGAAAAAAGGCGAAGTGGTGTGGTACGCACCGGATCACGATTACGGCCCGACCGCCAGCGTCTTTGCCCCACTGTTTGCGGTCGACCAGGCGGCGACCACCTCCGGCACCTGGATGCTGGCGAAAATGTCCAAAGCCTGCATCGTGCCCTTCGTCCCGCGTCGCAAACCGGACGGTAAAGGTTATGAACTGATTATCCTGCCGCCAGAGTGTTCCCCGCCGCTGGACGACGCGGAAACCACCGCCGCGTGGATGAACAAGATCGTTGAGCAGTGCATCATGATGGCCCCGGAACAGTATATGTGGCTCCATCGTCGCTTCAAAACCCGCCCCGAAGGCATGCCCTCCCGCTACTGATCCCTTTTCCCGGCCGCGCTCATCCCGGCCGGGAAGCTTCGCCGCTCAGGCTTTAGGCTCTCCTTTAGCTTTAAAAGCTCTCCTCCATTGCGGCATCTATTTCTCAGGCGCATAATTAGCAGGCTCATATTTTCTCTTAATTTGACCTGCCGCGCAGGCCAGTGGAACCCTATGTCGTCTGCTGAAACCCCCATTAACTGGAAACGAAACCTGACCGTGACCTGGCTTGGCTGCTTTTTAACCGGCGCCGCCTTCAGCCTGGTCATGCCCTTTCTGCCACTCTACGTCGAACAGCTCGGCGTCACCGGGCATAGCGCCCTGAACATGTGGTCCGGGCTGGTCTTTAGTATTACCTTTCTTTTCTCTGCCATCGCCTCGCCGTTCTGGGGGGGGCTTGCTGATCGCAAGGGGAGAAAAATCATGCTGCTGCGTTCCGCCCTCGGGATGGCCATCGTGATGATGCTGATGGGAATGGCGCAGAATATCTGGCAGTTTCTGCTGCTGCGCGCACTGCTCGGCCTGCTGGGCGGCTTTATTCCCAACGCCAACGCCCTGATTGCCACCCAGATCCCGCGCCATAAAAGCGGCTGGGCGCTGGGGACACTGTCTACCGGCGCGGTAAGCGGCGCCCTGCTCGGCCCGCTGGCAGGTGGCTTCCTGGCCGACCACTGGGGATTGCGCACCGTCTTCTTTATGACCGCGGCGGTACTATTTATCTGTTTCTTGTTTACCCTGTTTTTAATCCGCGAAAATTTTGTGCCGATCGCCAGGAAAGAGATGCTCAGTGCCAGAGAGGTGTTCTCTTCGCTGCAGAATCCCAAACTGGTGCTCAGCCTGTTTGTGACCTCGCTGATAATCCAGGTGGCCACCGGTTCCATTGCGCCGATCCTGACGCTTTATGTACGCGATCTCGCGGGCAACGTCAGTAATATCGCCTTTATCAGCGGAATGATCGCCTCGGTGCCGGGCATTGCCGCGCTGATGAGCGCCCCGCGGCTGGGCAAACTGGGGGATCGCATCGGGCCGGAAAAAATCCTCATCGTGGCGCTGATTATCTCGGTGCTACTCCTGATCCCGATGTCGTTCGTTCAGACCCCGCTGCAGTTAGGTATCCTGCGATTCCTGCTCGGCGCCGCGGACGGCGCGCTGCTGCCGGCGGTGCAAACCCTGCTGGTGTACAACTCCACCAGTCAGATCTCCGGGCGAATCTTCAGCTATAACCAGTCGTTCCGCGATATTGGCAACGTTACCGGCCCCCTGATTGGCGCGTCGGTTTCCGCTAACTATGGCTTCCGCGCTGTATTTCTGGTCACCGCAGGGGTGGTATTGTTTAATGCGATCTACTCCACCCTCAGCCTGCGTCGGCCAGCCGCGGATACTTCGCATTCAGTAAATTAACGTCGAGAGTGGCTCTGTCCCTTGACGCCGTGCGTACCGCCTTCTATAGATTGAATCGTGTTCAATTCATATTCTTCTCAGGAGATTCGCTATGCCAAAGGATTCGATGTTCTACGCCACGCTTGAAGAAGCTATTGATGCAGCACGTGAAGAATTTCTCGCCAACAACCCTGACAGCGATGAAGAGAGCGCCAACGTTGAGCAGCTCAACATTCAAAAGTATGTGCTGCAGGATGGCGATATCGCCTGGCAGGCCGAATTTTTTGCTGACGAAGAGGAACAAGGCGAATGCCTCCCGATGCTCAGCGGCGAAGCCGCGCAGAGCGTCTTCGACGGGGATTATGATGAGATAGAGCTGCGTCAGGAGTGGCTGGAGGAAAATACGCTCCACGAATGGGATGAAGGCGAATTTCAGCTCGAGCCCTCGCTGGACACCGAAGAGGGGCAGACGGCAGCCGACGAGTGGGACGAGCGTTAATCAGTTATAGGGTCCGTGGCTGGCGTCCAGAGGCAGCAGAAGCGTATCAAATACCAGCGAGAACGGCAGGTCGAGAATGGTGAGATAGCGCCATGCCGAATCGCGAACATCCCACTGTACGCCCGGGTAATATTGATTGCCATGCCCCTGCCCGGGCACCGTACGGCTGATAATGCTGCCGCAGCCGCTGAGCAGCAGCGCCATGGCAATGATCGGTAGTATTCGCATCCACATCCTCGTATTTCAGATAAAAAAATACCGGCATCGCTGCCGGTATTTTCCTTAACGTACGGCTTATTTCGTTTTCAGCGCCAGCGGGTTAAGCGCCAACTGCTGATAGGCGTTCACCCATGAAGAGTATTTCTCCGGCGCGGCCCATACGCGATAGTGCAGACGCGACATGGTTACCGGGTCGCTCAACAGCACCAGTCGGCGATCGCGGTTCAGCTTATCCGGCGTTTCATTCAGCGCCTGCTCGACATGGCGCTCGCGGGCGATCTCCAGGATATGACCCTGACGGTGGCGCGCAGTGGCCATTGCGGTAGCGAGGGCGTTAAACGACGGGTTAAACACCGCGTGCATAAAGCCATCGTCCAGCGAACGCTGACGGTTCATCGTCAGGTACGCATCGGTATCCTTGAGCACCTGCGGCGGCGAATACTCTTCCGGGATCAGGAACAGCTTCCAGCGCTTGGTGCGCAGGCCCACTGTCGCCCGGCTGGAAATCGCCGACACGAACGGCGAGAGGATCAGCGAGACAACAATCGGCGCCAGCCAGAACAGGAAGCGCAGATCCAGCCATGCCATCCCGACCGCCCACACCAGCCCCAGCAGCAGCTGCGAGCCGTGGCGCATAAAGGCTTCCCCCCACGGCGTGGAGTCATCATCACGCTGCGGCGAATTCCATACCACCTCCCAGCCGAGGAAGGCGCTGACCACGAAGACGGTGTGGAACAGCATACGGACCGGCGCCAGCAGGACCGAGAACAGGACCTCCAGCAGCAGTGAAAGCGTGACGCGGATAAATCCGCCGTACTCTTTCGGCCCTTTACACCACACCAGAATAATACTCAGCAGCTTCGGCAGGAACAGCAGCACCATGGTCGAGGCGAACAGCGCGATGGCCAGCTCAGGCCGCCACTGCGGCCACACCGGGAACAGCTGACGCGGCTGCAGGAAGTACTGCGGTTCGGTAAGGGCATGCACCACCTGCAACGCCGTCGACAGGGCAAGGAACATAAACCACAGCGGCGCCGACAGGTAGGACATCACGCCAGTAAGGAAGACCGCCCGGTGAACCGGGTGCATCCCTCTGACAAGGAACAGGCGGAAGTTCATCAGGTTGCCCTGACACCAGCGACGGTCGCGTTTCAGCTCGTCCAGAAGGTTCGGCGGCAGCTCCTCATAGGAGCCCGGCAGATCGTAGGCAATCCACACCCCCCAGCCGGCACGGCGCATCAGCGCGGCTTCGACGAAGTCGTGCGACAGGATCGACCCCGCAAAGTTGCCCTCGCCCGGCAGCGGCGCCAGCGCGCAGTGCTCAATGAACGGCTTCACGCGGATTATGGCGTTGTGGCCCCAGTAGTGGGACTCCCCCAACTGCCAGAAGTGCAGACCCGCCGTAAACAGCGGACCGTACACCCGGGTGGCAAACTGCTGGCAACGCGCATACAGCGTGTCCATGCCCGAGGCGCGCGGGGAAGACTGGATGATCCCGGCATTCGGGTTCGCTTCCATCAGGCGCACCAGGCTGCTCAGACACTCACCGGTCATCACCGAGTCAGCGTCCAGCACCACCATATAGCTATACTGGCTGCCCCAGCGGCGGCAGAAGTCATCGATGTTGCCGCTCTTACGCTTCACTCGACGACGACGGCGGCGGTAGAAGATCTGCCCTTCGCCCTGCACTTCGGCAATCAGCTCCATCCACGCCTTTTGCTCAGCCACACAGATATCGGGGTTATAGCTATCGCTGAGGATATAGACGTCGAAATGAGCGGCGTTACCGGTCGCTTTCACCGACTCCCAGGTCGCCCGCAGGCCGGCGAAAACGCGGTCAACGTCTTCGTTACAGATCGGCATTATCAGCGCCGTACGGTGCGCCGGGTTCAACGGTTCGTCACCGACCGTCGAGGCGGAAATACTGTACTTATCGCGGCCGATCAATAGCTGCAGGAAGCCCATTAACGCGGTCCAGAAGCCGGCGGAAACCCAGCAGAACAGCACCGCGAAGAGGATCAGAATGCCGCTCTGCAACACGTACGGCAGCAGCTGCATGAACGAGATCCACAGGTTCTGCCCCACCATGTCGGCCGGGTTGATCAGCGCCCAGCCCTGATAAGGCAGAATGGTTTTCATATACCAGGTGGCTACCACGGTCTGCGACAGCGTCAGCAGCAGCAGTATATAGCGACGAATGGTGCCGACGGTACGCCATTTTTGCTCACTCTCGCGCTCTTCTTGCGTCAGACGGGAGAGATAGCGCGGCGTGACATCGCGTCCGCGCAGACGGTCCCAGAAGCGGCCGACCGGGTTGGTACGCCACGGGTCCGGGATCATTGAGGAGCGCTTGGCTTTAGGCATCGCATGCAGCTGAGTACGGCCTTCATCGTCCTTCACCAGCTGATCGCCAGACAGCGAATCCGGCCAGCTATGCGCCAGCCGTGCCTTGACCGACCCCAGCGGGGAGTCGTCTTCGCGGGCGAAGGTCTGATGGTCGTCATCCAGGGCCTGATGAACGGCCTGCAGGCTGGTGTCCGGCAGCGCCGATTTCTCGGCGTCCGACAGCGGCAATGCGTCAATGTACTTTGTTATCTTATTCATTGGCAGGCAGCTGATAGCTCCAGGTTTCGCTCAACGTGTCATCACCGTTAACCAGCGCGGCGCGCATTTCCGTCGTTTTCTTCGGATCTTTCACCTTCAAACGCAGGATCATTCGCCAGCCTTTGGTCACCGGATTGTAACGCACGGTATTTTCAACGATTTCAGCGTTATCGCCGGTACTCGCCTGGGCGGCGACCGGGGTATCCGCCGGCAGTTTTTTCATATCGGCGCCGGTGAAGTCGACAATGAAAGCAATGGTGCCGTCCGGCTGGCGGATCAGGTTCGACTGCTTCACGTCGCCGGTAGAGCGGCGGGTCTGCATAACGTAAGCGTTATCCGGCGCATGCAGCTTGTCTTCATCGCGGCTGAAGGTGATGGTGTACTTGAAGTTCATCTCCTTGCCCGGCTCCGGCAGCTGATCCGGCGTCCAGTAAGTCACGATGTTATCGTTGGTTTCATCGTTGGTCGGGATTTCAACCAGTTCGATTTTCCCTTTGCCCCACTCCCCTTTCGGGGTGATCCAGGCGCTCGGACGCAGGTCATAACGATCGTCGAGATCCTCGAAGCGCGAGAACTGACGGCCGCGCTGCAGCAGGCCGAACCCTTGCGGGTTTTCCATCGCATAGCTGCTAACGGCAAGGTGTTTCGGGTTGTTCAGCGGACGCCAGATCCACTCGCCGTTACCGGCCAGGATCGACAGACCATTGGAGTCGTGTAGCGCCGGACGATAGTTAAGCGCCGGAGAAGGCTGGTTGGAACCGAACAGGAACATGCTGGTCAGCGGCGCCACGCCCAGTTTTCCCACTTTGTCACGCAGGTAAACTTTGGACTGGACATCTACCACGGTGTCGCGTCCCGGCATGATGACAAAGCGATAAGCGCCGGTTGCCCGCGGGGAGTCCAGCAGCGCATAGATAGTCAGACGTTTGTCGGTGGCTTTAGGACGCTCGATCCAGAACTCGCGAAAACGCGGGAACTCTTCGCCGGACGGCAGCGCGGTATCGATAGCCAGGCCGCGCGCGGACAGGCCGTAAACCTGACCCTGACCCAGCACGCGGAAGTAGCTGGCACCGAGCATGCTGACGATCTCATCGTTCTTATCTTTGCTATTGATCGGATACAGTACTTTGAAGCCGGCGAAACCGAGGTCTTTCACCGTGTCTTTATCGTGCTGAACGTTACCAAAGTTAAAATAGTCCGGGCTATATTTAATTTTGCGCACGCTGGTGGCCGTCACTTCATTGATGGTGACCGGCGTGTCGAAGTACATACCCTGATGGTAAAATTCAAGCTTGAATGGGGTTTTCTGGTTATTCCAGTAAGCTTTATCGTGATTAAACTGAATTTGCTGGTAATCCGCGTATTTCATGTCGCGGAAAGCGGAGGGCAGGTTACTCTTCGGCGCTTCATAGCCTTTCCCGGCTAACGTTTTGGCCTCTTTTGCAACGTCATCAATGCTAAATGCCCATGCAGATGAAGTACACAGGGACAACATTACGGCTGCGCTTAACCAACGCATTTTCATCATCTGTGGTTTATGTTTCATATAAGTAAGCACTTCCCCCTTTGTGTGCTTAAATCGATCCGATCTATTTTAATGGAAACTCAGGCAATCCGACAACATAATCCCTGCTTTGTTCAGCGTAGCGGCGCAGGGAATAAACAGTTCGCTATCCCGTTTGCACTTTGCGTGCTTATCCTGGAGACAGGTACCCCGAGTTCATGTAGGGTTGCTGATAATGTAAGCGTTATCATCTTGAGTGATAAGACGAATTATCTGAGATTGTCGTGAATCGTATGAATAATACTCCGGTACAGCGTGAATATTTCTTCGACAGCATCCGCGCCTGGCTGATGCTGCTGGGGATCCCTTTCCACATTTCGCTGATTTATTCCAGCCACAGCTGGCATGTCAACAGCGCTGAGCCCTCGTGGTGGTTGACGCTGTTTAATGACTTCATCCATGCCTTCCGGATGCAGGTCTTTTTCGTCATCTCCGGCTATTTCTCCTACATGCTGTTCCTGCGCTACCCGTTGAAAAAGTGGTGGAAAGTGCGCGTCGAACGGGTCGGTATTCCGATGCTGACCGCTATCCCACTGCTGACGCTGCCGCAGTTTATTATGCTGCAGTACGTCAACGGCAAGGCGGAAAACTGGCACACCCTTTCCGGGTACGACAAATTTAACACCCTGGCGTGGGAGCTTATTTCCCACCTGTGGTTTTTACTGGTGCTGGTGGTGCTGACCTCGCTGGGCGTGGTGCTGTTTAAATGGCTGACGCGCCGCCCGGCAGGGGGTGCCTCAGCCTTTGGTGACACTGTCACTATGGGCCAGCTAACGATGATTTTCCTTGCGCTGGGGGTGCTTTACGCGCTGATCCGCCGATCGCTGTTCCTGATTTACCCGCCGCTGCTTAGCAATGGTCTGTTTAACTTTGTGGTGATGCAGACGCTGTTCTATCTTCCCTTCTTTGTGCTGGGGGCGCAGACCTTTATTAATCCGCGTCTGAAGGCGATGTTTACCACCCCGTCACCATGGTGCTGTGCAGCGGCGCTGCTGGGATTTATCGCCTACCGGCTGAACCAGCAGTACGGCTCCGGCGACGGCTGGATGTATGAAACGGAATCGGTGATCACCATGGTGCTTGGGCTGTGGATGGTCAATGTGGTCTTTTCGCTCGGCCATCGCCTGCTGAACTTCCAGTCGGCGCGCGTAACCTATTTCGTCAATGCTTCGCTGTTTATTTACCTGGTGCACCATCCGCTGACGCTGCTGTACGGGGCGTGGATCACCCCGGTCATTAAGTCCAATACCTTAGGCTTTATTGGCGGGTTGGTTTTTGTGGTGGGTATTGCCCTGATCCTGTATGAAATTCACCTGCGCATTCCGCTGCTGCGTTTCCTGTTCTCCGGTAAACCGATGAACAAACCGGCCAAAACCCCAGCCTCGGCCAGCTAACCATTAGCCTGTGCGGCACGCCAGGCGTGCCGTATTATGCCTGCTCGTCAAAAAGCCGGTCGAAAATCATATTGTACAGGGCTTCTAAATCTGCCTTATCGACCGGGGTGGAGGCGCTCAGCTCACAGCGGTAGGCTGCCCCCTCTGTCAGAACGGCGATGAGCTCTGATGCGGCATTGCGTCGCGCATCGCTGAGCCCGGGATGGTAGCGCTGCGACAGGCGACCGCCCTCCTCTTTCAACCGCCGATCGGCCTGCATCAGGATCTCACGCAAGCGTGGGTTACGCGAGGCCTCGGCATTGATCTCCATCAGCAGATAATTATCGCTTTTGGTGGCTGCCGACGTCGGGATCCTGCCAGCCAAAACCGCCGCTTTACGCGCCAGATTGTGGTTCTCATCGATCATCTCCCCGACTCTGGCGTTGACGATTTCGCTAACAATCGCTTCGATGATCGCTTCCTTGCTGGCAAAAATGCGATATAGCTGACCGACGCTCAGGCCCGCTTCCCGGGCGATATCGGCGACGGAAGCGCCGTGCAGCCCCTTTTCAGCGAAACATTTTTGCGCAGCGACAACGATCTCCGCGCGGCGCGCCTGCTGTTTCTGCTGGACTTTTCCTTCTGACACCCTGCTCCCTCCTGCTACCCATCATTCCCGTCAAGACTGGCGGTTATCATAGCCTATTCTGTTGAATCAGGGGTATGACGCCAGCAGGCGGCGATAGATAGCCGCCGTTTCCTCGTCAAAACAGACGAACAGGACGCGCTCAAGAGGGTTATAGCGAGTGAGAAACGCGGTGACGGTGCGCACGGCGATCGCCGCCGCTTCCTCTCTCGGATAGCCATACACGCCGGTGCTTATCGCCGGAAACGCAATGGAGCGATAGTTGTTTGCCGAGGCCAACTGCAGACTGTTTTTGTAAGCATCGGCCAGGGTTTGCGCCTCCATGCGGTCACCGCCGTGCCAGACCGGGCCCACGGTGTGGATCACCGCGCTGGCCGGCAGATTGCCGGCAATAGTAATTACCGCATGCCCGGGAGGGCATTCGCCCTGCTGCTGCAGCACCTGCTTGCAAGCCGCCAGCAGCGCGGGACCGGCCGCCCGGTGGATGGCCCCGTCTACTCCGCCACCACCCAGCAGCGAGGGATTTGCCGCATTAACAATCACATCGACATCAAGTGTCGTAATATCGCCGAGAATTACCTCAGGTTTAACAGCCATTTCTCCTCCTGTCGGCATAGCGTGTGGATACGGCTTTCTGCCGATACTAGGGCATTCTCGCCTGCGGGAGCAAGATTATCGCTTTGTCCGGTGACGAGAAGATAAAAAAACAGGACCCGTAAGGTCCTGTTTTTTAGTCGTCCCGCCGAACAGGCGTTGTCGTTGGCGAACGATTTATGCTTATCCGCACGGGCCGCCAGCCACAGGCCACTATTTTTCATGGCATAGCCAAAGACCAGACCCAGCGCCAGGGAAGGGATCACCAGACGCCAGTCGCCGTCTGCCGCGAAGGTCGCGCAGGCGCCGATAAAGGTGCCCGGGACAAACGACAGTAGCGTCCGTCGCGCCTGAATGCACATCAGGAAGGCGACCACACCGGTCATCATATAGCTGAGGATCTGCACCTGTGGCGCCAGCGCGCTACCGTGGATAATCACTAACGCCCAGGCCACGCCGCTCATCACCGTGCAGGACGAGATGGCCAGCCCTTTCAAGCCGCCCTGCGGGCAGGCGAAATAGGCCGTACAGCCGAGGAATCCGGCCCAGCTCAGCAGGCCGAGAGCGACCGCCACCCACCCCCAAATCCCGGAGAGGATGCCTGTCGTTAATGCGATTGCGAAGAGTATGTTCATGGCGCGTATCCTAGCAGATACGCGCCGGAAGAATGCGATCTAAAACACAGTATATGAATGAACTTTCTTTCAGTTTCATTCAAACAGTGATTTACATCACATATTATTGCTCATCTTCTTCCTGAAGCTCGTCCCACATCGCGGCGATGGCGTCGCGGGTCAACGGCGCCATGGTGCGCCAGAACGGCGTGTGCGCATGGGCTTCGACTTTCCCCAGCATCGTCCCGCACCACGGCAGGATATAGTCGGCGAACAGGAGCTCCAGCGTCTCGCTCTGGTCTTCTGCGGCATGATCCTCCAGCCAGGAGGCGGCCAGCAGCAGCGAGCCGAGATGATCCGCCGGACCTTCCCCTGTCGGGATGCCGTGTTCGCTCAGAAAAGCCCGAACTTCCGCTTCCGAGGAACCCTCCACCCACGCGCTACGGTACGGCGGGACGCTGCAGGCTTCACCGACGAACAGCGCATTATAGTCCGTCGCCAGGGACTGCATTTCACAGCTTTTCTGCAGACGCGCCAGCAGCTCGTCCTGCTCAAGCGGCCAGCTGGCGGCCAGTTTGCCCTCGCGGATCAGGGTAAACAGCGGCACCAGCAGCGGGTCCTGCGGTTGACGGTAATACAGCGAACCCAGCACGCGGCAGAGGATTGAAAACTCGTTCATTCAGTTATTCCAGTTATACAAATTAAAGGTCAGCAAATTCCGGGATCGCCGGCATACCCCGCGACTCGAGGAAGTTAAGCAGGCGACGCGGAGAAACGTTGAGGATCCTCTCCTCCGGGAAATCGACCGCATCAAGGATCTTGCGGCATTCGGTAAACTCCCCGAGGGTAAAGGCGGTGTGAGAGTCCGAGCCCAGCGCCACCCATCCCCCGGCATCACGCACTGCGGCGGCGATGGCCCGGCAGTTGTCTTCACTGCCCACGCGCGATGATACGAACGAGGAGTTATTAATCTCCAGCGCCACCTGGTAGCGAGCCGCCGCTTCGGCAATCGCCGGGATATCCACTGGGTATTTCGGATTACCCGGATGGCTAATCATATGCACTTTACCGCTGGCCATCGCGGCTATCATCGCCTGTGTATGGGTGTCACGATCCTGCGGCGGAAACACCGGCTCATGAAATCCGGCGATGATCAGATCGAGAGAAGTCAACATCGGTCCGGAACAGTCGATCTCGCCTTCAATATTTTTAATGTTCGACTCAATACCGCGCAGGATCCCCACCCCGTCTACCAGGCGGGGCCAGATGCGCATATTAACGAAGTGCCAGTAGTGCGGAGCATCCGCCATGTCCGGGCCGTGGTCGGTGATGGCGAAGAGTTTGATCCCTTTACGCTTTGCTTCCGCAATATAATCGTGCAGGGTGCTGTAGGCATGGGTGCTGGCGACGGTATGCATGTGCAGGTCAACGGGATACATCACATTCTCCTCTTCTGTTTGCCGCAAGAATAGCAGGAAACCGGGCTATTGATTAGCAAAAACCCCGCCGTGGCGGGGTTCTCTCGTCTTAATAACCGCGCTGGCGGTCGACCTGACCGCTTACCGGCTCCCCTCGCTCAAGCCGGCTAATGGTCTCCGCAATGTAGGTGATAGCTTCCATTGGACGGGTCACTGCCGCCACATGGGGGGTCATGGCCACCCGCGGATGCGCCCATAGCGGGCTCTCCTGCGGCAGCGGTTCGCGACTGAAGACATCGAGCATCGCCCCTTTGAGCTTACCGCTGTTCAGCGCCGCCAGCAGATCCTCTTCAACGACATGCACGCCGCGAGCAAGGTTGAGGACATAGCTCTCATCAGGCAACTGCGCCAGCAGCGTCTGGTTAATAATGCCGGCGGTTTCGGCGGTATTCGGCAGCAGGTTGATCAGCACGCGAGTGCCCTGCAGGAATTCGCCCAGCTCGGCCTGGCCGGCGAAGCTCTGCACCTGCGGCCAGGATTTGCGGCTACGGCTCCAGACGCGAAGCGGGAACCCCCAGGGTTGCAGACTTTCCGCAACCTTCGCCCCCAGCACGCCGGCGCCCATAATCCCGACGGTGAATTCGTCGGCGCGGTACTCTGGCAGCGGCTGCCAGCGGGAAACCAGCTTCAGCGCCTGATAGTCATCAAAGCGGCGGAACCAGTGGAGCACCTGGCTCACGGCATACTCCTGCATCTGCCGTCCCATACCGGTATCTTCGAGACGAAACAGCGGAATCGACAGCGGCAGCATATCCGGATGGTCGCGCAGCTTGCTGAGAATAGAGTCCACCCCTGCCCCGAGGGCGAACACGGCCTTCAGCGCCCGGCCCTGCAGCATCTCTACCGGCGGATGCCAGACCAGGGCATAGTCCGCCGACCGGTTATCGCCTGCTTTCCACTCGCGCACCCGCGCGCCGGGTAACTGCTTTTCCAGCTCACAGATCCAGTATTGGGTATCAAAGGTCGGATGGTAAAAAATAATCTCCATAGGGGCTCCTGATAGCAGACGCCTTTGGCCGATTGACGCTGGCGTCTTATTTTACTCATTGTTTTCTATTGGTTTGCCAGCATAACAAATTTCCCCCGAGCGAAAAGGGAAAAGCTACTGGCGACAAAAAAAACGGATTTCGCACGTTTAAGGAGCAAGTTGCTCAAAGTTTGTCTAAACGCGCTTTTTTTGCAAAAAGTTGATTGACGGGCGATACGTATTTCCCTACATTAGCGCCCGTTCCCGACAACAACGGGAAAGACAATATGGTGAGGTGTCCGAGTGGCTGAAGGAGCACGCCTGGAAAGTGTGTATACGGCAACGTATCGGGGGTTCGAATCCCCCCCTCACCGCCATATTTTAAGAAGAGCTCGTACGCAAGTACGGGCTTTTTTCTTTTATATTCTCTGCCGGGGGGGGGGGAGCCCCTCGAGAAAAGCCAATCCCGAAGCTAATCCTCCTCCATCCGCTGATACTCTTCGCTGAGGTAGTCCACCAGCGCCCTGACGGAGGGCAGCAGCCCGCGCCGTGAGGCAAATACCGCATGGATCACTTCCCGCCGCGGCTGCCACTCGTCCAGAACCACCTCTAATTCACCTGACGCCAGCTGATCGCGCACCATTAATAAAGGAAGCTGCACCACGCCTACGCCGGCCATCGCCGCCTCGCGCAGCGCCAGCATATCGGTGGTCACCATTCGCGGCGTGAAATACACTTCCGCTCTCGCTCCCCCGGGCCCGGTGAGCTGCCATTTATGCTGATGCTTGTTCGCACCCAGGCTGAGGCCCGGCCAGGCGCTCAGCTCGGACGGCGCCTGCGGACGTCCGAGCCGGGAAATGAGATCCGGGCTGGCTACCAGCCGGTGCCCGCGGTCCGCCAGCACGCGCATCACCAGGTCGCTATCCTCGATGGGCCGGGGACGGACGCGGATCGCCACATCAACGCCCTCCCCGACCACATCCACCCGGCGGTTGGTCGCCTCAAGATGCAGCGTTACCCCAGGATAGCGCGCCATAAATCGCGCCAGCATCGGTCCGATATGGACATGCAGCAAGGTGACCGGACAGGTGATCCTGACGCTACCGCGCGGCTCGGCGCGCAGCGTCTCGACCGCCTGCTGCGCCGCCTCGGCCTCAATCAGCATCGCTTTGCAATGCTGATAAAAGGTCTGCCCGACCTCGGTGACCGCGAACTGACGGGTGGTTCGCTGAATCAAACGCACGCCCAACCGCTCCTCGAGTTGCGCAATGCGACGGCTGAGTTTGGATTTCGGCTGGTCAAGCGCTCGCCCCGCCGCGGCGAAACCGCCATGGTCTACCACCTGGACAAACCAGGCGAAGTCATTGAGATCCTGCATCCTTCCTCCATTGTTCCATTTTTGGAACAGTATAGGTCATTTTTGCACACTACCGCATACGTCGTCCCGGATATAAGCTTATTCACATCAGATACCGATACACAGGAGAAAGCCATGAAACAGATCACAGGAGTCTACACCGCGCCTGCGCAGCATTGGGTAGGCGACGGCTTCCCGGTTCGCTCGATGTTTTCCTATCAGACGCACGGCCAGCAGCTGAGCCCCTTCTTACTGCTCGACTATGCCGGGCCGTACACCTTCCCGGCGGGCAGCGAAAAACGCGGCGTCGGTGAGCATCCGCATCGCGGATTTGAAACCGTCACCATCGTCTACGCCGGTGAAGTAGAGCATCGCGACTCCACCGGACGCGGCGGGGTGATTGGTCCAGGCGACGTGCAGTGGATGACGGCGGGCGCCGGGATCCTGCACGAAGAGTTCCACTCGGAGGCCTTCACCCGCAGCGGCGGCGAGCTGAAGATGATCCAGCTGTGGGTCAACCTGCCCGCGAAAGACAAAATGGCGACCCCCGGCTACCAGAGCATTACCGCCGGGACGATCCCCACCGTGGCGCTGGCGAACGGCGCCGGACAGGTTCGGGTTATTGCCGGCCAGTATGACGACGTCAGCGGCCCGGCCCATACCTTCTCACCGCTTAACGTGTGGGATCTGCAGCTGAATCAGGGGCACGACCTCACGCTGCGCCAACCGGAGGGCTGGAGTACCGCGCTGGTGGTGCTGGAAGGGGAAGTGATCATTAACGGTTCCGAATCTGCTCGCGAAGGCCAGCTGGCCGTCCTGAACCAGGCAGGTGACGCAGTGCATCTGGAGGCGACCGCCCCGGCAAAAGTTCTGCTGATGGCCGGAGAACCGCTACAGGAGCCGATTGTGGGCTATGGCCCGTTTGTCATGAATAACAAAACGCAGATCGCAGAAGCTGTACGCGATTTTAACAGCGGCCGCTTTGGCCAAATCTAACTGATTGAGGTGAATACTATGTCTACTCCCGCTAACTTTAACGGTGCTCGTCCGGTGATTGATGTTAACGATACCGCAATGCTGTTGATTGACCATCAGAGCGGTCTGTTCCAGACCGTCGGCGATATGCCGATGCCAGAGCTGCGCGCTCGCGCCGCCGCGCTGGCCAAGATGGCGTCGCTTGCCGGGATCCCGGTGATCACGACCGCCTCCGTGCCGCAGGGGCCGAACGGTCCGCTGATCCCGGATATTCATGAAAACGCGCCGCATGCGAAATACATCGCCCGTAAAGGTGAGATTAACGCCTGGGATAACCCGGAATTCGTCGCCGCGGTGAAAGCGACCGGCCGTAAAACGCTGATTATCGCCGGGACCATCACCAGCGTCTGCATGGCCTTCCCGGCTATCGCCGCTGTCGCCGACGGTTATAAAGTGTTTGCCGTGATTGACGCTTCCGGCACCTACAGCAAAATGGCGCAGGAGATCACCCTGGCTCGCGTGGTACAGGCCGGCGTAGTGCCAATGGATACCGCCGCCGTCGCCTCTGAGCTGCAGCGCACCTGGAATCGCCCGGACGCCGCAGAATGGGCGGAGGTGTACACCAAAGTCTTCCCGGCCTACCAGCTGCTGATCGAAAGCTACAGCAAAGCGCAGGACGTCGTGAAGAATAACGAACAGCTGGATTCCCAGCGCTAAAACGCCCGCCCCGCTGAGCCGCAGCGGGGCATTGTTCATTGCGTGAGCGAACGGCAAAGAAAGAAGAAAATATGCTTGACCGTTTTAACGCAACTCCCTATAGTAGCGCCCCGTTGCCCACCCAAGGTGAGCAGCAAGACAATATGGTGAGGTGTCCGAGTGGCTGAAGGAGCACGCCTGGAAAGTGTGTATACGGCAACGTATCGGGGGTTCGAATCCCCCCCTCACCGCCATATTCGAGATGAGAGCCTGTACGCAAGTACAGGCTCTTTTCTTTTATATTCTCCGCAGGGGGGATGAGAACCCCCGACCGGGGTTCGACAACTGGCGCAGCCAGTTGGACAGACTGCGAGCCTGCGAGCGGGCTGCCACGCAGGGGCGAGCGAAGCGAGTCAATCCCCCCCTCACCGCCATATTTTAAGAAGAGCTCGTACGCATGTACGGGCTTTTTTTTCGCATGTGGCACCGCAGACATCCCCGGGGTCGGCAGCAATGCCTCTCCCGGGCTACCAGACCGTACCCGCCAGGTAGCCCGGCTAAGCGCAGCGCCGCCGGGAGGATGCCCAAAAACAACAAAGCCCGGGCTAGCCCGGGCCTTGCTCACAGTATGACGATTAATAATAGGCTTTCAGCGTCCGCTGGCAGAGAGCCGAGCGCACGCAGTCATCGGTGGTGAAACGCACAATGCCGATCATCTCGTCTTCCTCAAAACGCGCCAGCGCATCGCTCAGGCCAGATCTCACGCCAGAGGGCAAGTCGCACTGGGTGATATCGCCATTGACGATGACCGTCACGTTCTCCCCGAGGCGGGTTAAAAACATCTTCATTTGCGCTGCGGTCACGTTCTGGGCCTCGTCCAGAATCACCACCGCATTTTCAAAGGTACGTCCGCGCATATAGGCGAACGGCGCGATTTCCACCTTGCCGATTTCCGGACGCAGGCAGTACTGCATAAAGGAAGCCCCCAGCCTTTTCACCAGCACATCGTAAACCGGTCGGAAATAGGGAGCGAACTTCTCGGCGATATCTCCCGGTAAGAAGCCGAGATCTTCGTCGGCCTGCAGAACGGGACGGGTAACAATAATTCTGTCCACATCCTTATGGATCAGGGCTTCAGCTGCCTTCGCCGCACTGATCCAGGTCTTGCCGCATCCAGCTTCGCCGGTAGCGAAAATCAGCTGCTTATTGTCGATGGCATTCAAATAATGCGCCTGAGCCTCATTGCGCGCCTCAATTGGGGAAGTATCACGGCTGTCCCGCGCCATGCCAATTGCTTCTACGCCACTCATTTGCACAAGCGATGTGACCGATTCTTCTTCACGCTGCTTATGGCTGCGTGAATCCCGTCTCAGCACACGTTTTGCTTCACGACGAGCTTTGATCACTGCTTTTTGTCTTCCCATGGATAGCACCTTGCGTTGTTGGTTTACATCACACGCGTCAACATCGACGCGACTATGCGCACGAACGATTGAGGTTTGGCTTCCTTGTAAGCCATTGCTTGCCGGTAGAACTGACAACGAGTCGCGGCTACGCGCACCGCGTACCCTGCCAAGGTTGTAATAATGCGAAGCGGAGAGAGAAAGAGTAAGAAAATCGCTGCCGGAAGCGGGGCTTCCGTGCTGAAGAGTACGGTCTGAGGTTTTACGTTGTCCGGTACGGGACCTTACCATTCGCGATCTCCATAGTGAAACGTCACACTGCCGGGAACTACCGCGTATGTAATAAGTACATCAAAAAAGATTCTTAATGCAACTTATTTTTCACAATGACGCAACAAATAGTTCTTAAGCAAGTGTAGGAGACTATCGGTCATTTGTATTACAGAAATATAACACATGGCAGGAAATATAAGAAAAATGAGAAAAACAGCAGAAAACGCCCTGCCCTTACGGGCAGGGTCGGTATCAGGCCTGCAGCAGCGACTCTCCCAGATAGTGTTTTTCATCAACTACGCCGGGTAAAACAAAGAAGTAGCCCCCGCCGATCGGTTTGACATACTCCTCCAGCGCCTCGCCGTTAAGCCGTTTCTGCACCGTCAGAAAACCCTTTTCCAGATCGTGCTGATAGCAAACGAATAACAGCCCCATATCCAGTTGTCCGGCGTTAGTAACCCCCAGCGAATAGCTGTAGCCGCGGCGCATCATCAGGCTGGACTGGGTTTCCGGCGTGCGGGGATTGGCCAGACGAATATGGCTATCCAGCGCAATGACTTCGCCGTTAGGATCTTTACTGTAATCCGGGGTATCGTGTTCGTTTTTCATCCCCAGCGGCGCACCGGTGTGCTTGTCGCGACCAAAGATCGTCTGCTGCTCCTTGAGCGGCGTCCGATCCCAGAACTCCACGTGAAACTGGATGATGCGCGCCGCCTGATAGCTGCCGCCCACGGTCCAGGCCGGCTCGTCCTGATCGGCTGTCACCCACACTACCTTATCCATCAACGCGCTGTCGTGGCTCGCCGGGTTAGCGGTGCCGTCCTTAAACCCCAACAGGTTGATGGGGGTCTCTTTGCCTTTGCTACGCGCCGCGCTGTCGGAGATAAACCCTTCCCGCTTCCAGCGCACGCTCAGCAGATCCGGCGTATGTTTGATGACATCACGCAGGGCGTGGATCACCGTATCCTGAGTATTGGCGCAGATCTGCAGCAGCAGGTCGCCATGGCACAGCGCGGCATCCAGCGAATCGTTGGGGAAGCGGGTCATCGGCTGCAGCTTTTTCGGTGCTTTATCCGCCAGGCCAAAGCGCTCATCAAATAGCGAATGGCCGACCGAGACGGTGATGGTCAGGTTATCTGGCGCAATCCACGGCCCCAGGATGCCGGAATCCATCGGCGGCAGCCGCGGATTCGGCGTGTCCGGCGCCGGGCCGCCCTGGGTTAAAAAGGCGATACGCTGGGTCAGCAGTCGAAACAGCCGCTCGAGGTCGGCTTTATCAGCCGCCAGCACATCGAAGGCCACCAGCATCATCGAAGCCTGCTGCGGCGTCAGAATGCCCGCCTGATGCCGGCCATAGAATGGCTGCTTTTCCTGGCGCGCGTCGGGTGTGAGCGTCCCCGGGGAACTTTCCGCTTTTGCCGCATGCGCTACCGGGCAGCCGCCGGTGATGGCCAGCGCGCCGCCAAGCGCGCCGATCCCTTTCAGTAAGCGACGACGTGACGGCTCGTTCACGTCGTGGGGTTTCTGCTGTGCCATCGACTTAGTCCAGCCCCAGGATCCCGCGCAGCTGAGCCAGATCTTCCGCCAGGGTGGTGATCGGCCCTTTCAGCGCATTACGGTCGGCGGTGGTCAGCTTATCGTAGGTCTCGAAGCCGTCTTTGGTGCGATATTTGCTGAGGATGCTGTCCACTTTCTTAAAGTTGGCGTCCACTTTCGCCAGCAGCGCGCTGTTCTCTTTTTGCAGCTGCGGGCGCAGCAGGTCGACAATTTTCTGCGCGCCGTCAATGTTGGCCTGGAAGTCCCACAGATCGGTATGGCTGTAGCGATCTTCTTCACCGCTGATCTTGCTGGCCGCGACTTCCTCAATTAATCCTGCCGCGCCGCCCACCACTTTTGACGGCGGGAACGCCAGCTCGCTGATACGCTTTTGCAGCTCCAGCACATCGCTGTTCAGCTGATCGGCATATTTTTCCATCCCCTTGACGCTGTTATCGCCAAACAGCGCTTTTTCCAGACGGTGGTAACCGGTAAATTTCGGATCTTCCGCTTTTTTCTCGAAGTCGTCTTCGCGGGCGTCGATGCTGCCGTCAAGGTCAGAGAACAGCTCGGCAATGGGCTCGATGCGCTCGTAATGCTGACGCGTCGGGGCGTACAGCGCTTTCGCTTTTTCGATATCGCCGGCTTTCACCGCGTCGGTAAAGGCTTTGGTGCCGCTAACCAGCTGCGCGGTTTCCGTCGTCACATAGGCTTTATAGGCGGTGATCGCGTCGCCGAGGCTCAGCACCGCATCCGCTTTCGCCGCGTCTTTGGTGGCGGCGCCGGTGACGATCAGTTTGCCTTTCGGGTTGGTGAGCAGGCCGCAGGTCATGTCATATTCGCCCAGCTGCAGGTTCGCGGTGAGCTTCTGAGTAAAGCCCGGCGCGATGTTTTCGCGCTCTTCCACCACCATCACCCCTTTCAGAATCTCCCACTCCAGCGCTTTCTGGCTGTGGTTCTGAATAATAAACTGGGTTTTACCCGCGTTAACGGTCACCTGCATCGGCTCGCACTGCTTGTCGTTGACGGTGACTTTGACCTGCGGGATATCCGCAGCCTGAGCACCGAATGCAGAGCTGAGCAGCGCGGCCACGGTCACCCGCAGCGCATTACGGCGAAAATGAATCATCATGATCATCCCTTTCGGTAAGTAGAGTGTCGCTTATAAGCTCGCAGCGCCCGATCAGGCAGCCCGCGAGGCAGTGGTATTATTCCGCGGCGGCAGGGCAAACAGCACCAGCGCCGGGATCAGATAAAGCAGATAGACAGCCACTTCGCTGACGCTCGGCGTCTCCTGATAACCGAAGATCCCTTCCAGCAGCGTGCCGAACAGCGTATGCGTCGACAGCACGTTGCTCAGATCGAAGGCGGTATCCTGGAACAGGTTCCACAGGCCCGCCTCGTGGAAGGCGCGGATCGCCCCCGCGGCCAGGCCAGCAGCCACCAGCAGAATAAACAGGCTGGTCCATTTGAAGAACACGCCAAGGTTAAGGCGGATACCGCCCCAGTAGATCAGGAAGCCCAGCACGATAGCGGTGGCCAGACCCAGCAGCGCCCCCAGCGGCGGCCAGATGCCGACATCCTGCTGGAAGGCCGCCAGCAGAAAGAAGACCGACTCCAGCCCCTCACGGGCGACCGCGAAAAAGACCATCATCACTAGCGCCCAGCCGTGGTGATTACCGCGCTGCAGCGCCTTGTCCACGGCCTGCTCCAGCTGCTGCTTGACGTTGCGTGAGACATTGCGCATCCAGAAGACCATCCACGTCAGGATCACCACCGCAATGACCGCGACGATCCCTTCGAACAGCTCCTGTTCACGCTGAGGAAATTCACCGGTGGTTTCGTTGATAAAGATGCCTAAGCCAAGACATAGCGCCGCCGCGAGGATCACGCCAATCCACATCACGCCAATCCAGTTGCCGCGCTGGGTGCGTTTCAGATAGCTGGCGATCAGGCTGACAATCAGCGCCGCCTCCAGGCCTTCGCGTAACATAATGAGAAATGGGACAAACATGCCAATACCCTTAAATGTAAAGCACCGTCAACGAATGCAAAAACAGGTAATATTTATGATAGTGATTATCATTACAATGCTCAGAAACACAAGCGAAATGTGCAGAGAATGATGATCAGTTGTAAATAAATCGCTGACAAATAATGACTTATGAAAATATTCGCCTGTTATGAAGGGAAAGAATAAGCAAAGGATTTTTTACGCCAGATATTTACCCGCCGTAGCGGCTATGGCTAAATGGCGGCCTTATTGACTTGCGAAAAGAACAACATGACTGCATTTTTTCATTTCCTGCTGGCGCTGGCGGTGATCCTCGCCCTGGCCTGGCTTGTCAGCTACGACAGACAAAAAATTCGTATTCGTTATATTCTCCAGTTGATTATTATCGAAATAGCGCTCGCTTTCTTTTTCCTGCACGCCGAAAGCGGCCTGTGGCTGGTAAAAAATATTTCCGGCTTTTTTGCTTCGCTGTTAGGCTTTGCCGCCGAAGGGACCAATTTCGTCTTTGGCGGCATGAGCGAAAAAGGCTTAGCCTTTATTTTCCTGGGCGTCCTGTGTCCGATTGTGTTTATTTCCGCGCTGATTGGTATTCTCCAGCACTGGCGGATCCTGCCGATTTTTATTCGCGTGATTGGCACCCTGCTGTCGAAAGTAAACGGCATGGGTAAGCTGGAATCTTTCAACGCCGTCAGCTCGCTGATCCTCGGTCAATCGGAGAACTTCATTGCCTACAAGGGCGTACTGGGCGACCTCTCCTCACGGCGACTGTTCACTATGGCGGCGACGGCCATGTCGACCGTATCGCTGTCGATTGTCGGCGCCTATATGACCATGCTGGACGCCAAATATGTCGTCGCAGCGCTTATCCTCAATATGTTCAGCACCTTTATCGTGCTGTCGGTAATTAACCCGACGCGGCCAGGCAGCGAGCAGGAAATAAAACTCGAGAAGCTGCATGAATCGCAGAGTTTCTTTGAAATGCTCGGGGAATATATTCTGGCCGGCTTTAAAGTGGCGATGATTATTCTGGCGATGCTGATCGGTTTTATCGCCCTGATCAGCGCCATTAACGCGCTATTCGCCACCCTGTTTGGTCTCAGCTTCCAGCAGATCCTCGGCTACGTCTTTTATCCGCTGGCGTGGCTTATCGGCATCCCGCTGAGCGATGCGCTAAACGCCGGCAGCATCATGGCCACCAAACTGGTCGCTAACGAATTTGTGGCGATGATTGAGCTGCAAAAGATTGCCGCCAGCATGACCCCTCGCGGGCTCGGCATTCTCTCGGTATTCCTGGTGTCGTTTGCCAACTTTGCCTCGATCGGCATTATCGCCGGGGCGATCAAAGGCCTGAATGAACCGCAGGGCAATATCGTCTCCCGCTTCGGCCTGCGGCTGGTGTATAGCGCCACGCTGGTAAGCCTGCTTTCCGCCAGCTTCGCCGGGCTGGTGCTGTAAAACAAACGGCGGGGCTGCCCCCGCCGTTTACTCAGAACTGCACGCAGACCGGCTGGTCGACACGCATCACCGACTCCTGCGCGAAGCGTGATTTATAGCCCTGGCGCAGAGCCTCAATACCGGCCTCGCTCTGCGCGTCATGCCCATGGATCACCATCAGCGCCTTGCTCTGCTCCCGCACCACCTGACCCTTCTGGCCAAGCCACTGGCCGTGGGCATCAAACACCGTCAGCCCGTCGCGAAAGCGCGGCGTGACGTCACGGTCGACAAACTGTTGCCACTCTTCAGCGGTGATGTCTTTCCCCGCCGGGCGGCTCAGACCGAAGTAAAGCGTGGTTTGCACCATGGACTTATCCGCCGGGCAGACGCCGGGCTTCGGCGCGCTGGTCGATGAACTTCCACCCGCCACGCAGCCGCTGAGTAACCCTGCCAGCACCAGCGCCATTGCACCCTGTCTGAACGTCATCTTTGCTATCCTCATTGTTATTAGTCAGGAAATATCAGCGGATTTTCAGATAATTAGCAAGGGTTATAATATTCCGGCACGGCACCAGGCAATAAAAAGCCCGCCAACGGCGGGCTCGTGAGCATTAGATGATCTTACTCAGCCGTGGCGCGTACCGGCGGCGGCGTATGGTAGTGGGCATCCGCTTCGGCAAAGCGCTGCTGCATGCTGGCCGAGGGCGCTTTATCCAGCAGGCTAAAGACCACAATCCCGATGCTGCCGAAGACAAAGCCCGGAATGATTTCATACAGGCCCAGCCAGCCAAACTGCTTCCAGACGATCACGGTCAGGGCGCCAATCACCATCCCGGCCAGCGCGCCGTTACGGGTCATGCGCGACCACATTACCGAGAACAGGACCACCGGGCCAAAGGCGGCGCCGAAGCCAGCCCAGGCGTAGCTCACCAGACCCAGCACGCGGTTTTCCGGATTGGCCGCCAGGGCAATGGCCACCAGGGCAACCACCAGCACCATCATACGGCCCACCCACACCAGCTCTTTCTGACCGGCGTTTTTCCGCAGGAAGGCTTTATACAGGTCTTCGGTAATTGCGCTCGAGCAGACCAGCAGCTGACAGCTCAGAGTGGACATCACCGCCGCCAGAATCGCCGACAGCAGGATCCCGGCAATCCACGGGTTAAACAGGATTTGCGCCAGTTCGATAAACACGCGCTCGGCGTTCTGGTTAACCGCGCCCGCCAGGCTCGGGTTGTTATTGAAGTAGGCGATGCCAAAGAAGCCGACGGCCACCGCCCCGCCGAGGCACAGGATCATCCAGGTCATACTAATGCGACGTGCGTGAACGATACTGTGGTGCGAATCCGCCGCCATAAAGCGCGCCAGAATATGCGGCTGACCGAAATAACCCAGCCCCCAGCCCATCAGCGAGATAATCGCCACGAAGTTCAGCCCTTTCAGCATGTCGATATTTTCGATGCTCTTCTGCTTAATCACTTCCAGCGAATCGCCAAAGCCGCCGACGGAAATAATCACGATCACCGGGGTGAGGATCAGCGCGAAAATCATCAGGCTGGCCTGCACGGTATCGGTCCAGCTAACCGCGAGGAAGCCGCCGACGAAGGTATAGATAATCGTCGCCGCCGCCCCGGCCCACAGTGCGGTTTCATAACTCATGCCGAAGGTGCTTTCAAACAGACGCGCCCCCGCGACAATTCCTGAAGCGCAATAGATGGTAAAGAACAGCAGAATAACCAGCGCCGAAATAATTCTCAGCACCCGGCTTTTATCTTCAAAACGGCCGGTAAAATAATCGGGCAGCGTCAGGGCGTTATTATTCACCTCGGTATGCACGCGCAGGCGACCGGCCACCAGCTTCCAGTTAATCCACGCCCCCAGCGTTAAGCCAATGGCGATCCAGCTTTCGGAAATCCCGGAGAGGAAAATCGCCCCTGGCAGGCCCATCAGCAGCCAGCCGCTCATATCCGACGCCCCTGCGGAAAGCGCGGTCACAAATGGCCCCAGACTCCTTCCCCCGAGAATATAATCATCGAAGTTTTTGGTCGAACGCCAGGCAATAAACCCTATCAATACCATACCAAAAATATAAACAATAAATGTCACCAGCATCGGTGTGCTAATAGCCATGCAAAGTCTCCAGAATTTTTATCGACAGCGTCCAACTTCGTCGTTTTTTTCCACTACCGGAACGGGGTAATGGCGCATTGTTTAATTGGGCGACCGTATCCTGACGGAAGCTTCGGTTTTTCACAAACGATTTAACACAGCATTTACACGAAAAACCGACGGCGCAAAACGTCAATTTGTTAGAGGTTGCACTCTCTCACGTTTTTAAAGGTTGCACCAAACAAAAGTGTTAACTCACGCATACAAATACCCTATGAGCCCGGGGTTAAATTTCTGCTATTTTAGGGGTTATTTTTAACAAATTAGCCATTTCACGGCTTCCGTCACAAGCCATAATTAACAAGGTTGCACAAAGTTGCAACATAGTGGATATTTCCATGCAACCGCATAAGCCTAACGATAAATGACAGGAGTTTTGAGCATGGGCACCACCACCATGGGTGTTAAGCTTGACGACGCAACCCGCGAGCGCATTAAATCCGCCGCGAGCCGTATTGACCGCACGCCGCACTGGCTGATTAAGCAGGCCATCTTTAATTATCTGGAAAAACTGGAGAACGACGAGACGCTGCCTGAGCTGCCGGCCCTGCTCTCCGGGGCCGCCAACGAAAGCGATGACGCCAGCGAACCAACGGAAGAGCCCTATCAGCCGTTCCTCGAATTCGCCGAGCAGATCCTGCCGCAGTCGGTGAGCCGCGCGGCGATCACCGCCGCCTGGCGACGTCCGGAAACCGACGCGGTACCGATGCTGCTGGAGCAGGCCCGTCTGCCGCAGCCGCTGGGCGAACAGGCGCACAAGCTGGCGTATCAGCTGGCGGAAAAACTGCGCAACCAGAAAACCGCCAGCGGCCGCGCCGGCATGGTGCAGAGCCTGCTGCAGGAGTTCTCCCTCTCTTCACAGGAAGGGGTGGCGCTGATGTGCCTGGCGGAAGCCCTGCTGCGTATTCCGGATAAAGCCACCCGCGATGCGCTGATCCGCGACAAAATCAGCAACGGCAACTGGCAGTCGCACATCGGCCGCAGCCCGTCGCTGTTCGTCAACGCCGCCACCTGGGGGCTGCTGTTCACCGGAAAACTGGTGTCGACCCATAACGAGACCAGCCTCTCCCGCTCCCTGAACCGCATCATCGGCAAGAGCGGCGAACCGCTGATCCGCAAAGGCGTGGATATGGCGATGCGCCTGATGGGCGAGCAGTTCGTCACCGGGGAAACCATCGCCGAAGCGCTGGCCAACGCCCGCAAGCTGGAAGAAAAAGGGTTCCGCTACTCCTACGATATGCTCGGCGAAGCCGCCCTGACCGCCGCTGACGCCCAGGCCTATATGGTTTCTTATCAGCAGGCGATTCATGCCATCGGCAAAGCCTCCAACGGCCGCGGCATTTATGAAGGTCCGGGTATCTCCATTAAGCTCTCCGCGCTGCACCCGCGCTACAGCCGCGCGCAGTATGACCGGGTGATGGAAGAGCTTTACCCGCGGCTGAAATCGCTGACCCTGCTGGCGCGCCAGTATGACATCGGCATCAATATTGACGCCGAAGAGGCCGACCGTTTGGAGATCTCCCTCGACCTGCTGGAAAAACTGTGCTTCGAGCCGGAACTGGCCGGCTGGAACGGGATTGGCTTCGTGATTCAGGCCTACCAGAAGCGCTGTCCGTTTGTCATTGATTACCTGATTGACCTCGCCACCCGCAGCCGCCGTCGCCTGATGATCCGTCTGGTGAAAGGCGCCTACTGGGATAGCGAAATTAAACGCGCGCAGATGGAAGGTCTCGAAGGCTATCCGGTATACACCCGCAAGGTTTACACCGACGTCTCCTACCTCGCCTGCGCGAAGAAGCTGCTGGCGGTGCCGAACCTGATTTACCCGCAGTTTGCCACCCATAACGCCCATACTCTGGCGGCTATCTACCAGCTGGCAGGCCAGAACTACTACCCGGGCCAGTATGAGTTCCAGTGCCTGCACGGCATGGGCGAACCGCTTTACGAGCAGGTGGTGGGCAAGGTCGCCGACGGCAAACTGAATCGGCCGTGCCGCATCTACGCCCCGGTGGGCACCCACGAGACGCTGCTGGCGTATCTGGTGCGTCGTCTGCTGGAGAACGGCGCCAATACCTCTTTCGTCAACCGTATCGCGGACAATACCCTGCCGCTGGACGAGCTGGTAGCCGACCCGGTCAGCGCGGTAGAAAAACTGGCGCAGCAGGAAGGCCAGGCCGGCCTGCCGCATCCGAAAATCCCGCTGCCGCGCGATCTCTACGGCAGCGGCCGGAGCAACTCCGCCGGTCTCGATCTGGCGAACGAGCACCGTCTGGCCTCCCTCTCCTCTTCCCTGCTCAACAGCGCGCTGCATAAATGGCAGGCATTGCCGATGCTGGAGCAGCCGGTGGCCGAAGGCGAAATGCAGCCGGTGGTTAACCCGGCAGAGCCGAAAGATATCGTCGGCTACGTCCGCGAAGCCAGCGACGCTGAAGTGCAGCAGGCGCTGACCAGCGCTATCAACAATGCGCCGATCTGGTTCGCCACTCCGCCGCAGGAGCGCGCTGCCATTCTTGAGCGCGCCGCGGTGCTGATGGAAAGCCAAATGCCGACCCTGATGGGGATCCTGGTGCGCGAGGCGGGTAAAACCTTCAGCAACGCCATCGCTGAAGTGCGCGAAGCCGTTGACTTCCTACACTATTACGCCGGCCAGGTGCGCGACGATTTCGATAATGAAACTCACCGCCCGCTGGGTCCGGTGGTCTGTATCAGCCCGTGGAACTTCCCGCTGGCGATCTTCACCGGCCAGATTGCCGCCGCGCTGGCGGCCGGCAACAGCGTGCTGGCGAAACCTGCCGAGCAGACGCCGCTTATCGCCGCCCAGGGCGTGGCGATTCTACTGGAAGCCGGCGTGCCGCCGGGCGTTATTCAACTGCTGCCGGGTCGCGGGGAGACCGTGGGCGCCGCGCTAACCTCCGATGAGCGCGTACGCGGCGTGATGTTCACCGGCTCCACCGAAGTGGCCACCCTGCTGCAGCGCAATATCGCCAGCCGCCTCGATCCCCAGGGCCGCCCGACGCCGCTGATCGCCGAAACCGGCGGGATGAACGCGATGATCGTCGATTCGTCGGCGCTCACCGAGCAGGTAGTGATCGACGTGCTGGCTTCCGCGTTCGACAGCGCCGGCCAGCGCTGCTCCGCCCTGCGCGTGCTATGCCTGCAGGAAGAGGTCGCCGATCACACCTTAACCATGCTGCGCGGCGCCATGAGCGAGTGCCGGATGGGCAATCCGGGGCGCCTGACCACCGATATCGGTCCGGTTATCGATGCGGAAGCGAAAGAGAATATCGAACGCCATATTCAGGCGATGCGCGCCAAAGGCCGCACCGTCTACCAGGCGGTGCGCGAGAATAGCGAAGACGCCCGCGAATGGCGTCACGGGACCTTCGTGCCGCCGACGCTTATCGAACTCGACAGCTTCGACGAGCTGAAAAAAGAGGTCTTCGGCCCGGTACTGCACGTGGTGCGCTACAACCGTAACGAGCTGGACAAACTGGTCGAGCAGATTAACGCCTCTGGCTACGGCCTGACCCTCGGCGTGCATACCCGTATCGACGAAACCATCGCCCAGGTCACCGGCAGCGCGAAGGTGGGCAACCTGTACGTCAACCGCAATATGGTTGGCGCGGTGGTCGGCGTTCAGCCGTTCGGCGGCGAAGGGTTGTCCGGTACCGGTCCGAAAGCCGGCGGTCCGCTGTATCTGTACCGTCTGCTCTCCAGCCGTCCACAGGACGCGGTTGGCGTAACCTTCGCCCGCCAGGATGCGGAGCGTCCGCTGGACGCCCAGCTGAAAACGCTGCTGGAAAAACCGCTGCAGGCGCTGCAGCAGTGGGCCGCGGGCCGTCCTGAGCTGCAGGCGCTGTCCCAGCAGTACAGCGAGCAGGCGCAAAGCGGCACTCAACGCCTGCTGCCGGGGCCAACCGGCGAGCGCAACACCCTGACGCTGATGCCGCGCGAGCGCGTGCTGTGCGTAGCGGATAACGAACAGGATACGCTGATCCAGCTGGCGGCTGTGCTGGCGGTGGGTTGTGAAGTACTGTGGCCGGACAGCGCCCTGCAGCGCGATCTGGCGAAGAAACTGCCGCGGGAGGTCAGTGAGCGCATTCGCTTTGCCAAAGCGGAGCAGTTGCCTGGCCAGGCCTTCGACGCGGTTATCTACCACGGCGATTCCGACCAGCTGCGCGAGCTGTGCGAGCAGGTGGCGGCGCGCGATGGGGCGATTGTCTCCGTGCAGGGTTTCGCCCGCGGCGAAACCAATCTGCTGCTGGAGCGGCTGTATATCGAGCGTTCGCTGAGCGTTAACACCGCGGCGGCAGGCGGTAACGCCAGCCTGATGACCATCGGCTAAAACGGGCTCCCCGGTGGCGCTGCGCTTACCGGGGCTACCTACCACCGCCAAAGGGTAGCCCGGATAAGGCGCTGTGCGCCGCCATCCGGGCAATCAGTCTGCGCTGCGATCAGCTAATGACAGCCGACGTCAGCTGTGTTTAATTAAGGCTCCCGGACGGGAGCCTTTTTTATGGGAGCAGAACAATGAAACGCACGTTATTTGCCGTGATGGCCCTGCTGGCCAGCGGCGCGGCGCTGGCGGACGAGTGCAGCAGCGCCAACACCCAAACCGAAATGAATCAGTGCGCGGCCGCGCAGTATCAGGCGGCCGATAAAAAACTGAACGACACCTGGCAGCAGGCCCTGCAGCGGGCGGTGGGTAAACAACAAACATTACTGAAGCAGGCGCAGCAGGCATGGATCGCCTTACGCGACGCCGACTGCGCCTTTCTCGCGTCCGGCGCCGAAGGCGGCAGCATGCAGCCAATGCTGGTCAGCCAGTGCATGACCGATAAGAGCGTGGAGCGGGAGTCTTTCCTCGCCTCGCTGCTACAGTGCGAGGATGGCGATCAAAGCTGCCCGCTGCCGCCCGCCAATTAACGGACGCGAATGCCTTCGATAATCATCCGCTGGACATTATCGACCGTTTGTTCAAAAAAGGCCGCATCCTGCAGCGTGGCGCCGGTGACCGCCTCCACCTGGGTGGCGAAGTCGGCGTAATGCTGGGTGGTAGCCCAGATCATAAAGATTAAATGCTGTGGATCGACCGGCGCCAGCTTGCCGCGGTCGATCCAGCCGGAGACTATCGCCGATTTTTCGTCGACCAGCGCTTTCAGATCCCCGGTCAGTTCGCCCATCAGCAGCGGCGCCCCCTGCAGCATCTCGAGGCAGAAGAGCTTCGAGGCCTGGGGGTGATCGCGGGACACCTCCAGCTTCAGGCGAATATATTCGCGGATCGCCACTAGCGGGCTGATATCCTCACGAAAGGCCTTCAGCGGCGCCAGCCAGATGGCGAGGATCTGCTGCAGGACTGCCACATACAGCGCCTCTTTCGAAGGGTAGTAATAGAGCAGATTGGTTTTCGATACCCCGGCGCGCTCAGCCACCTGCTCCAGCCGCGTACCGTGAATACCAAATTGCGAAAATGCCTCCAGCGCGGCGGCCAGGATGGCCTCCTTTTTGGCGCTGACCGCTTGTGAACGTTTGCCGCTTTTCTTCACCGCGCCCTGTGCCATACATCCTCTCCTTCAGTTGACGCCACCAGCATAGCAAAAGCCCTGCGCCGACACGACCCCATGCACCCTGATTGCGCATGACTGCCGTTTTTTCGTGCACTGATTTTGACCATCCAGTCCACTTTTTTATCGTCCTTTTTAGCAACTCAAAAGTAACACATTAATAACATTAGCATTTATAAAACTGGCATCGCCTTTGCTTTACCTTTTCTGCGAGGTGGTCCAGGGAGAGGCAGGATGCCGCACCATCGCAACCCATCTTCCATGACTGCAGAGAGGTAGGTATGAAAATTGGTGTTTTCGTTCCCATTGGCAACAACGGCTGGCTGATCTCCACCCATGCCCCGCAGTATATGCCGACCTTTGAACTGAATAAGGCCATCGTGCAGAAGGCCGAGCACTACCATTTCGACTTCGCGCTCTCCATGATCAAACTGCGCGGCTTCGGCGGGAAAACTGAATTCTGGGATCACAACCTGGAGTCCTTCACCCTGATGGCCGGCCTGGCCGCGGTGACCTCGAAGATCCAGATCTACGCCACCGCCGCCACCCTGACGCTGCCGCCGGCGATTGTCGCCCGGATGGCCTCCACTATCGACTCCATCTCCGGCGGCCGGTTTGGCGTCAATCTGGTGACCGGCTGGCAAAAACCGGAATATGACCAGATGGGCATGTGGCCGGGAGATGACTATTTCGCCAGCCGCTATGACTATCTCACCGAATACGTCCAGGTGCTCCGTGACCTGTGGGGCACCGGGCGCAGCGATTTCAAAGGTGACTACTTCACCATGAACGACTGCCGGGTCAGCCCGCGCCCGTCGCAGCCGATGAAGGTGATCTGCGCCGGGCAGAGCGATGCCGGGATGGCCTTCTCCGCCCAGCATGCGGACTACAACTTTTGCTTTGGCAAAGGGGTCAACACGCCAACGGCCTTTGCCCCGACCGCCGCACGCATGATGCAGGCGGCGGAAAAAACCGGCCGCGACGTGGGGTCCTATGTGCTGTTCATGGTGATCGCCGACGAAACCGACGAGGCGGCGCGCGCCAAATGGGAACATTACAAAGCGGGCGCCGATGAAGAAGCGCTGGCGTGGCTCACCGAGCAGAGTCAGAAAGATACCCGCTCCGGCAGCGATACCAACGTGCGCCAGATGGCCGACCCCACCTCGGCGGTCAACATTAACATGGGCACCCTGGTCGGATCGTATGCCAGCGTCGCCCGTATGCTTGATGAAGTAGCGAGCGTGCCCGGCACCGACGGCGTGCTGCTGACCTTTGATGATTTTCTTGCCGGCATTGACGCCTTTGGCGAACGCATTCAGCCGCTGATGCGCTGCCGGAACCACATTGCTTCTGTTACCCGTGAGGTGGCCTGATGATTACCCTTCCCGCTCGCCCGGAATCCCTGTCCTTCGCGCCGCAGCAGAGCGCGCTGATTGTGGTCGATATGCAGAACGCCTACGCCAGCCAGGGCGGTTATCTGGATCTCGCCGGCTTTGACGTCTCCGCTACCCGGCCGGTTATCGACAATATTAATACCGCCGTCGCCGCCGCTCGCGCCGCGGGTATGTTGATTATCTGGTTCCAGAATGGCTGGGATGATCAGTATGTTGAAGCTGGCGGCCCGGGCTCGCCGAACTATCACAAATCCAACGCGCTGAAAACGATGCGTCAGCGTCCGGAGCTGCAGGGCAAGCTGCTGGCGAAAGGCGGCTGGGATTATCAGCTGGTGGACGAGCTGACGCCGCAGGAAGGCGATATCGTGTTGCCGAAACCGCGCTACAGCGGCTTCTTTAACACCCCGCTCGACAGCATTTTGCGCAGCCGCGGCATACGCCACCTGGTGTTCACCGGGATCGCCACCAACGTCTGCGTCGAATCGACGCTGCGCGATGGCTTCTTTCTCGAATACTTCGGCATCGTGCTGGAGGATGCCACCCATCAGGCCGGCCCGGCCTTCGCCCAGCAGGCGGCGCTGTTCAATATTGAAACCTTTTTCGGCTGGGTCAGCGACGTTGAGAGCTTCTGCCACGCGCTGTCCCCCGCCGCCCCGCTGGCTTTAGCCAAGGAGAAACGTTATGCCTAAACAGGTGATTATTCCGCCAGGCACCACCGCGCCGATTGCCCCCTTTGTTCCGGGGACGCTCGCCGACGGGGTGGTCTACGTCTCGGGCACCCTGCCGTTTGATAAGCAAAACAATGTGGTGCACATCGGCGACCCAAAGGCGCAAACCCGCCACGTGCTGGAGACCATCAGGAGCGTTATCGAAACGGCGGGCGGGAGTATGGCGGATGTGACTTTCAACAGCATCTTTATCACCGACTGGACAAATTACGCCGCGATTAACGAGGTCTACGCCGAGTTCTTCCCCGGCGATAAACCGGCGCGCTTCTGCATTCAGTGCGGACTGGTGAAGCCCGATGCGCTGGTGGAAATCGCCAGCGTCGCCCATATCGGTACCCCGACATGATGAGGCTCAATATTGCTCCGGCTCCGTGGCCCGGCGCGCCGGTGGTGGTCCTCAGCGCCGGTCTGGGCGGGGGCGGCGGCTACTGGCTGGCGCAGCGCGCGGCGCTGGAGGAACAGTATCAGCTGGTGAGTTATGACCATAACGGGACCGGGGAGAACGCCGGTCCGCTGCCCGCCGACTACAGCCTGGCGACGATGGCCGGGGAGCTGTTCAGCGCTCTGCAAGCGGCGGGGATCGCCCGCTTCGCGCTGGTGGGCCACGCCCTGGGGGCGCTGATTGGCCTGCAGCTGGCGCTCGATCGCCCCGAGGCGGTGAGCGCCCTGGCGCTGGTCAACGGCTGGCTGTCGCTGTCGCCGCATACCCGCCGCTGCTTCCAGGTGCGCGAGCGTCTGCTGCATGCCGGCGGCGCGCAGGCGTGGGTCGAAGCGCAGCCGCTATTTCTCTACCCGGCGGAATGGATGGCCGCGCGCCTGCCGCGCCTCGAAGCGGAAGATGCGCTTGCCATCAGCCATTTTCAGGGCAAAGAGAATCTGCTGAAGCGGCTACAGGCCCTGAAGCAGGCTGATTTTTCACGCCGTGCGTCGGCCATCGCCTGCCCGACGCTGATTATCAGCGCCGCTGACGACCTGCTGGTCCCCGCCTCCTGCTCCCGCGTGCTGCAGACGGCGATCCCCGGCAGCCAGCTCGTGGAAATGCCGTGGGGCGGCCATGCCTGTAACGTCACCGACGCCGATACCTTTAATACCATTTTACGCGACGGGCTGGCCGCTATGCTGCCGGTCGCCAGGGAGACCCGATGAACGACGCGATAAACCACACGGCCTGCGAGACGCTGTTTACCCAGGCCCGGACCCACAACGGCTGGCTGGATAAGCCAGTGAGCGATGCGCAGCTGCAGGCCGTCTGGGACCTGATGAAAATGGGGCCGACTTCCGCCAACTGTTCGCCAGCGCGCATCGTGTTCGTGCGCAGCGCGGAAGGCAAAGAGAAACTTCGCCCGACGCTCTCCAGCGGCAATCTGCAGAAAACCATGCAGGCGCCGGTGACCGCCATCGTGGCGTGGGATAGCGCCTTCTACGACCGGCTGCCGACCCTGTTTCCCCACGGTGACGCCCGCAGCTGGTTTACCTCCAGCCCGCAGCTGGCGGAAGAGACCGCGTTTCGCAACAGCTCCCTGCAGGCGGCGTATCTGATTTTTGCCTGCCGGGCGCTGGGCCTCGACACCGGGCCAATGTCCGGTTTTGACCGGGAAAAAGTCGACGCGGCATTTTTTGCCGACAACGGCTGGAAAAGCAATCTACTGGTGAATATCGGCTATGGCGACCCCGGCAAGCTGTACGGCCGCCTGCCGCGCCTGTCCTTTGATGAAGCCTGCCTGCTGGCATAAGGAGTTTACGATGGAGTTAACGGACAAAGCGAGTTTCCGTGACGCCATGGCCCACGTCGGCGCCGCGGTTAACATTATTACCACCGATGGCCCGGCGGGCCGGGCGGGGTTCACCGCCAGCGCGGTCTGCAGCGTTACCGACACGCCGCCGACCCTGCTGGTCTGCCTGAACCGCTCGGCCTCGGTGTGGCCGGTGTTCAGCGAACACCACACGCTGTGCGTCAATACCCTGGCGGCCGGACAGGAGGCCCTGTCGACGCTGTTTGGCGGTAAAACGGCAATGGACGAGCGTTTTGCCGCCGCCGACTGGCAGACCGGCGCCACCGGCTGTCCGCGGCTGGTGGCGGCTCTGGTCAGCTTTGACTGCCGCATCGACCAGCGCGTCAGCGTCGGGACGCACGACATTCTGTTTTGTCACGTCGTGGCCATTACCCGTCACCCGGAGCCCCGGGGACTGATGTGGTTTGACCGCGGCTATCACACGCTTATGCGACCCGCTTGTTAACCTTTAACCCGGGATATCATCATGGCACTCTTCGATTTTCCTCGCTGGAAGCTGACCTCTCCCGCCGCCGAATCCGGCGTTGTCGCCCCCGATGAACGCTTGTCGGCCGGGCAAACGCTGGTGATGGGCGTGCAGCACGCCGTTGCGATGTTCGGCGCGACGGTGCTGATGCCGTTGTTGATGGGGCTCGACCCGAACCTGTCTATTCTGATGTCGGGCGTCGGCACCCTGCTGTTCTTTGTCGTCACCGGCGGACGGGTGCCGAGCTATCTCGGCTCCAGCGCCGCTTTTGTCGGGGTGGTGATCGCCATTACCGGCTTTAACGGCCAGGGGCTGAACCCTCATCTGAGCGTCGCCCTTGGCGGGATCATCGCCTGCGGGCTGGTCTACACCCTGATTGGTCTGGTGGTGATGAAGATCGGCACCCGCTGGATCGAGCGCCTGATGCCGCCGGTGGTGACCGGCGCGGTGGTGATGGCTATCGGCCTGAACCTGGCGCCGATTGCCGTGCGCAGCGTCTCCGCCAGCGCCTTCGACAGCTGGATGGCGGTGTTAACTGTGCTCTGCATCGGCATAGTGGCGGTATTTACCCGCGGGATGCTGCAGCGACTGCTGATCCTGGTCGGCCTGATCGTCGCCTGCGCGCTGTACGCCCTGCTGGCTAACGGCCTGGGCCTTGGCAAACCGCTGGACTTCTCCCCCCTCGCCCAGGCGGCGTGGTTCGGGCTGCCGCACTTTACCACCCCATCCTTTAACGGCCAGGCGATGATGTTGATTGCGCCGGTCGCGGTGATCCTGGTGGCCGAGAACCTCGGGCACCTGAAGGCCGTCGCCGGGATGACCGGGCGCAATATGGACCCGTACATGGGGCGCGCCTTCGTCGGCGACGGGCTGGCGACCATGCTCTCCGGTTCGGTGGGCGGCAGCGGGGTCACCACCTATGCGGAGAACATCGGCGTCATGGCGGTGACCAAGGTCTACTCAACGCTGGTGTTTGTCGCCGCGGCGCTGATTGCCATGCTGTTGGGTTTCTCGCCGAAGTTCGGCGCATTAATCCACACCATTCCCGGGCCGGTAATCGGCGGCGCCTCGATCGTGGTCTTTGGCTTAATTGCCGTCGCCGGGGCGCGGATCTGGGTGCAAAACCGGGTGGATCTGAGTCAAAACAGCAATTTGATCATGGTGTCGGTGACCCTGGTGCTGGGCGCCGGCGATTTCGCGCTGTCGCTGGGCGGCTTTACGCTGGGCGGGATTGGCACGGCCACCTTCGGGGCGATCCTGCTGCACGCGCTGCTTCATCGCGGGACGCGCGAGGCGAAGGAGGCCAGGGTAACGCCGGTGTAAGCCACATTAGCGCGGCGTTGGCGCAGGGAGCGGTGTGGGCCTGGGTGGTGTGATCCTGTAGGCCGGATAAGGGATTTATGCCGCCATCCGGCACCACCACGGGCACGGAACCTGACCGCCCGGCGGCGCTGCGCTTGCCGGGCCTGGAGACTGCCACGGCCTTCCGGGAATGTCTCAGCGATTTTGAGGCCGTCAGCACCGGCAGTTTCAGCAACAATGGTGAATAAATTAACAGCAGGTCGTACGAACGTAGGCCGGGTAAGGCGCAGCCGCCACCCGGCATAAAAGCGGCTCCGTTCCCGCAGTCATCGCCCGGCGGAGCTGCGCTGGCACGGGCCTGGAGACAATCAGAGCCGAACGAATACCAGCCAGGATAAGCGCCGCTGTCGGGTCAGAAGGAAAACATTATGGCTCGCGGCGATCGGCCAGGTCCGTGAGCGGCTGCGCATCGTCGTTTGTGGAAACCTGCGGCGGCGACTTGCGCTTCCACTTCAGCTCGCTCACCAGCACCCCCGCGAGGATCAAAACGCAGCCGAGCAGGGCCAGCAGCGGCAGACGCTCACCGGCCAGCCGGCCAAAAATACCGGCCCATACCGGTTCACCGGTATAAATAAGGGTGGCCCGCGTCGGCGAGACGCTGCGCTGCGCCCAGTTCATGGTCACCTGAATGATCGCGCTGAAAATCCCCAGCCCCAGCGCGACGCCGAGCAGGGCCGGCGTCAACGACGGCACCGATTCACCCGCCGGCTTCATGGCGGCGAAAGCCACCAGCGACGCGGTCGCCAGCTGCACCACCGTCACCCGGCGGACATCGACTTTCCCGGCCCAGGCGCTGATAAGGATAATCTCCGCCGCGATCGCCACCGCGCTTGCCAGAGTGATCATCTCCCCCACGCCAAGCGCCAGCAGATTATTTTCCGGCCCGGCCAGCAGAATTAAACCAATAAAGGCCAGCACAATCCCCACGCAGGACATCACCCCCGGCATACGTCCCAGGCACAGCCACTGCAGCAGCGGCACCAGCGGCACATACATCGCGGTGATAAAGGCAGATTTACTGCTGGAGATGGTCTGTAGTCCCCAGGTCTGCAGGCCATACCCCAGCGCAATCGCCACGCCAATCGCTACCCCGGCCTTCACCTCCAGCCACGTCAGACCGCGCAGAGTGCGCAGCGAAAGCAGGCCCACCGCCAGCGCGGCGGTCGCAAAACGCAAACCGACAAAAAACAGCGGCCCGCTGAGGCTCACCGCGTACTGTACGGCAAGGAACGTCCCTCCCCAGAACATGGTGATCATGATAAGGAGCGCTTCCTGGCGGCTAACGGAGAATTTTAACGAAGACATAAGACAGCCATGACGATTAACGGGCGACCAGTGTGCAATCCGCCCGGCGGGAGCGCAACCACCGACAGATAAAAAAACCGCCGGCAGATGCCGGCGGCGAGGGCGATGCGGTTGGGTCGGGGGAGATTAACACCGCATCAAAGAGAACAGTGCGAGTCGCGCGTTAACTTTCACGACTACCATGACTGTTTTTACCCCCTTTTTTGCCAGCCTCTGAGGCGCGCTGAGGGTCATTTTTAAAATTCCCCCCGCTATGCTGGCCACCTTTACGTCCTGCTTCTGATGCTCTTTCACGGTCTTCGGCAAAGTTGCCGGAACCGCCACGATGGTTTGCCATTACTGACCTCCATTAGGTTAGACATCATAGTGCATTACGCGGGAGCGGCGACGCCGCTGTCCTGCCGCGTATCTATAAGGTTAGTGAATGACTGCGGCTGACGGCGGCGAATGTAATATCCAGAAACAAAGCCGGGCGAAAAAAGCTTCCTCGCGCCGCGAACAGCTCCTAACCGACTCTGCTGGCGAAGAAAAAATAGTCAGCAAAAATGTATCCTGATGCTACATCCTCGCCGCAGCGGCCAAAATAGCAGGCGCAACGCTTCCTCCTTCACTTCCTTTCAGGCCGCGCGGTGCAAGGAAAAGTAAATAACGCTTTGTCATTTTGTTATAAATCAAACAAATGCCCGTTGGATTTGCACTCTCCGGCGGAGGCTTTATCTTTAAAGGTACCAGCTATTTTGCTGGCTTATAATGCAACCGAGGAGTGATGGAAATGGCTAAAATTCTGGTGCTTTATTATTCCATGTATGGACACATTGAAACCATGGCTCACGCCGTCGCCGATGGGGCGAACCGGGTGGACGGCGTTGAGGTGGTTGTGAAGCGCGTGCCGGAAACCATGCAGGCTGAAGCATTCGCCAAAGCAGGCGGGAAAACGCAAAACGCGCCCGTCGCCACGCCGCAGGAGCTGGCAGAGTATGACGCCATCATCTTTGGTACCCCGACGCGCTTCGGCAACATGTCCGGTCAGATGCGTACTTTCCTCGATCAAACCGGCGGTCTGTGGGCGTCCGGCGCTCTGTATGGCAAAATCGCCAGCGTATTTAGCTCAACCGGTACCGGCGGCGGCCAGGAACAAACCATTACCTCGACCTGGACGACGCTGGCCCACCACGGCATGATCATCGTCCCGATCGGCTATGGCGCCCAGGAGCTATTCGATATCTCCCAGGTACGCGGCGGTACCCCTTATGGCGCAACCACCATCGCCGGCGGCGACGGCTCGCGGCAGCCGAGCGAGGAAGAGTTAGCCATCGCCCGCTATCAGGGTGAACATGTCGCCAAACTGGCCGTTAAACTGCACGGCTAATCTTCTGCAGGAGGAGCACTATGCCAACTCAAGAAGCAAAAGCACATCGCGTCGGCGAATGGGCAAGTTTACGTAACACCTCACCGGAAATTGCCGAGGCGATTTTCGAAGTCGCCCACTACGATGAGAAACTGGCGGAGCAAATCTGGGAGGAAGGCAGCGACGAAGTGCTGGCGCTGGCCTTTGCCAAAACCGATAAAGACAGCCTGTTCTGGGGCGAACAGACGATTGAGCGTAAAAACGTCTAGGAGGTTTATCCCCACCTGGGCTCACCCTAACCTGCTAAAAAAACCCGGAGTGCTCCGGGTTTATATGACAATTAACACCGTGAATCTTAAGGGATTATTTTTCACAGCATCCACATAGCATCCACCAAGCCACAGCTGTTGCTGTGGCTTGTTCTTATCCAGTTGGAGGGATTAATGCAGGAGTTTGAAGGCGCACCATTGCATACGGCGATGTTTGGGGGGATCAATTTCTTTTGCCCAGCAGACTTAATTCCTTCCATCGAGCAACACTTTGGTGCTGATGGTTTAAATATTGCTCGACTCACTTGCCTGTCATCCGACGCGCCAAGTAAACTAAACCTCGTCTTCGAGCTTGCCACTCAAGTTAAGAGCGTAGCGGGGTCACTAATGGGTTTGCTTAATCGAAACGACATTGAAATAGAATTGCATCTTGGTACTCGTGATGAGGAACCTAAGTCGGCTATCGTCAAACTCCGGAATGTTAAGGATGTTGAGGCCTGTGAGCGGCTCATTGATAAGCTTGGTGCGGTAGTAATCCGCCACAAAAAAGACGAATAACAAAGCCCCGCATCGGCGGGGCTTTTTCATATGGCAAAACTAAGCTGATCGTTGCCGTAATGCGATGCGGGGAATGCATCGGAGGGGATAAAGCCTGGTGGCAACTTTTCGCGATGGCCACGCTTAGTGACCAGCTTTTCAACGCTGTTGAGCGTGGTGAAAGTGATACTACATTCAAAATTCTGGCACTGGTGATAATGCCGAACCGTGGTATTGCTTAACGAGCGACTGGTGCGCGTTTTTGCAACGGCACCACAAACAGGACACTTAAACATGATGGCCTCCCTGGGCGGGAGTTGAACTCGCTCATATTATGGCCGCTAACTCTCACTTTCTGCAATCCATTCAGGTATTTTCGCTTCAAGCTCCAGCCGGGTTTTGAATCCGCTATCGTCTACCGTATGCCCCACCTTCGCGATTATCCAGTCCTGCTTGTCTATCGCATCTTTAAATCCCGTTACGGTTCCGTGCATCTCCGGATAAAGATCCGCGCGCCCATAAGCCAGGGTTAACGAAAATTCAGCTGCACCGCGCTGAAGCTGCTGCCACTTTGCGGCGGCCGCGCGCTGTGCCGCCATTTCGCTGCTGTATGTTGTGCGGAGTACAAAAACATTACCATCTTCCCCGGCGATATAATCGCCCTCCCGGCTGCTGCTGTGTGGCTTCTTCTCCGTGGTTTTCTTGCGCTTCTTCACCGTGACTTTTTTCTTTTTGCCGAAGTTCAGATCCAGCCAGTAAGCCTGCGCGCCAGTGTAAGCGTCGCGGTCTGCAATACGGAACGAATGACGGTCTGCACTACCGCGCGTAATGGCGAACTCCGGCAACGCTTTGCCATTCGCACTGACGCCACCGCCCGGCAGAATGAACAACAGACAACCGTTTTTTACCGTGGCTATGGCGCCGAGAATATCCGCCATACGCGTCAGGAATGACATATCGCTTTCCTGGGTCTGATCGGCATGATCTATTTCGGCGTTCATCAGTTGCTCAGAAATGACCGGCTTCAGTTTGTAACGGTGAGCGATAGCCGACACGACGCGCTCTACCGTCACGTCATGCCACGACACCTCGCGTTTGATATTGAATTCATCGCGAAAATCAGCGCTACGGGCAGTTATCTCGATGCGGTCTGGCGGCCCTGAATGCGCGATCTCATCAACAATGTAAATTCCCTTGTAGATTAGCGACTCCCCCTGCCATCCGAGCGATAACGACAACTCGGCGCCACGAGGCGGCAGCTCAATATCGCCCTGGCTGTCATCAACGGTGATCGTCAGCTCGTCAGCGTTAAATCCGCGATTATCCGTCAGCTCCAGAGAAATCATCTTTTCATCCAGTACGGTCAGCGCTTTGCCGCCAATCAGGACATTAAACGCCGGGATGCGTGACAACTCATCCTGGTAATTTTTGAAGTCCTGAGCGCCTGCGTTCAGCAGGCTTTTTGCATTGTCGATTGTGTCTGTGTTCAGCGCCATGATTGCCCTCCGCCGCTGATAGTTCCATGCGCGCGCGAGGCATGCGACGGCTTTTTGTTGTCACGGAACGCCCACAACCACCGCCGCAAGACGACGCCATGTATTTCAGGGATTATCACCCCGAACTCACTAAACATGATGGCGGTAGAGTATGACCGACAACTTTTTCCACGGGGCGCGCACCAAAGAAAACACCGACCTACAGACCGTAATCAACGATGTTGATTCAACGGTCATTGGCCTGGTGGCGGTTGCTGAGGATGCCGATCCTGAAACCTTTCCACTTGATACACCGGTACTGATTACGCGAGTGATCAGCGTGCTGGGTAAGGCCGGTAAAACCGGCTCCCTGTACAAATCGCTCAAGGCTATTTCCGACCAGGTCAGCACCCGCGTGATCGTCGTGCGTGTCGCTGAGGCTAAGACCGAGGAAGGCGCCCAGACACAGTCGCAACTCATCATTGGCGGAACGAAGGCAGACGGCAGCTATACCGGCATGTTTGCCCTGCTGACAGCGGAGCAAAAAACCGGTTATCGCCCGCGCATCCTCGGCGTACCAATGTATGACACTCAGGAGGTCACCGCGCAGTTACGCGTGATTGCAAAGCAGTTGCGGGCATTCTCTTACAGCTATTGCGATGGCTGCGAAACGATCACCGAAGCGAAAGCTTATCGTGAACAATTTGCAGAGCGCGAAGGCATGCTGATCTGGCCGAACTTCATCGCCTACAACTCACAGACCGGCGCGAATGAAGAATTTCCCGCCGTGGCTTATGCATTGGGCCTGCGCGCGCTGATCGACAACGAGCAGGGCTGGCATAAATCGCTATCTAACGTGGCGGTTAAAAACGTGCTGGGGATTACCAAAGACGTATTCTGGGCGCTACAGGCGGAAGACTCCGACGCCAACGAGCTGAACGCCAACGAAATCACCACGCTGATTAAGCGTGACGGCTTCCGCTTCTGGGGCAACCGCACCACGGACACTGAAGAATATATTTTCGAGGTGTACACCCGTACCGCCCAGATCCTGGCGGACAGTATCGCCGAAGCGCAATTTACCACCGTTGACAGCCCACTCACCCCGGCGAACGTGAAAGACGTGGTAAGCGGTATTAACGCCAAGCTTCAGGCACTTGTCACGGCGGGCAAGCTGATTGGTGCGGCGTGCTGGTTTGATATCGTCGATAACCCGACCACTGGCCTGCGCCAGGGTAAGGCTGTTGTGCGCTACAACTACAGCCCGGTACCGCCGCTGGAAGATTTAACGCTGATCCAGACCTTCACCGATCAGTATTACGAACCGGCTTTTGCATCGCTGGGAGGTGCGTAAATGGCTATTCCTAAAAAACTGCGGCTGTTTACCCTCTTTGTGGACGGGGAAAACTATATCGGGAAAGTACCGAGCGTCACGCTCCCGAAACTCACCCGGAAAACAGAAGACTATCAGGGCGGCGGCATGCTTGGCGCGGCGGGTGTCGATCTCGGCCTGGAAGCCGGGGCGCTGGATGCATCAATGATTGTCGGCGGTGTAGTCGAAGAGCTGATCCTGAAATGGGGCGGCGATATTGACGAATTGCGCCTGCGCTTTGTGGGTGAGATTTACAGCGGCGGTACCAGCTCGCTGCTGGAAGTCGAAATGCGCGGCCGCATCACTGAAATTGATCAGGGTGAAGCGAAACAGGGTGATGACACTAACCACACCTACGCGATCAAAAACACTTATTACAAAGAGTCAGTAGACGATAAGCCCCTGCTGGAAATCGACCTGCTGAACTTCATCTACAAACGCAACGGCAAGAGCCTCTATCCCGATCGCATTGCCTCCGCGCTGGGCCTCGGCCAGTAACTTTTTAACCACTACCAATGGCGGCCAGCCCGGCCGCCCGGAGAATTATCAATGTCTGTTACTTTAAGCAAGCCTATCAAACGCGGTGATCAGGAAATTAAAACCATCGCTATCACCGACACCATCAAGCAGGCTGGCTCGCTGCGCGGCCTGAAACTGGTTGACGTGCTCAACTTCGATTATGACGCCGTTTCCACGCTGCTGACGCGCACAACCAGCCCGCAACTGACAGCTGTCGAGATTGCCACGATGGCGACCGGCGACTTTACCGCGCTGTGTGAAGAGATCACACCTTTTTTGACGAAAGCGGAGCTGTCCGCAGTCACCGAAGCGGCGACGGCGAGCAAGTAAGAGAAGCGGTTATCTCCGATATCGACGACCTGATCGCCGATATCGCTGTTATTTTTCACTGGCCGCCCTCCGAGATGTACGGCATGGAGCTGCGCGAGCTGATAGCCTGGCGCGAACGGGCGGCTATCAGAAGCGGTAACCATGACAAGGAGGATGACGACGATGGATCTTAGTATTCGCGTTGCGTTCAGCGCCATTGATAAACTCACCCGTCCGGTCAACGCCGCCAGTAAAGCTATTGGCGGCCTTTCTGACTCCCTCAAGAAAACGCAGTCGTCGATCAAGGATCTGGAGAAAAGCGCAGCGGCATTCGACAAGCTACGCTCGCAGGCCAATGAAACGGCGCAGAAACTAAAAACTACTCAACGAGCCTTTGACGGACTTAACCAGAAACAGCGCGAAGGCGGCCAGCTTACCGAAGCCCAGGCGGCTCGTCTTGAATCACTGCGCGGCAAGCTCTCGCGGCTGACGGATACCTATAACAAACAGACCACGCAGCTGCGCACGGCGGCGCAGGCGGTGCGCCAGCACGGTGTTAACCTGTCATCCGGCAGCGGTGCAATTCAGAGCGCAATCCGGCGCACAGAGCAATATAACCAGACGCTGGAGCGCGAACGTCGCCAGCTGGCGACCACGACACGCGCCCAGGCAAGCTATGAACGCGCCAAAGAAACCGCAGGGAAACTCCGTGGCGCTGGCATGGGGATGACACTTGGCGCAGCGGCTACAGGTTATGCGGCGGGGTCGTTCCTGGCGCCTGCGGTGGGTTTTGATGAGGAAATGTCACGCGTACAGGCGTTAACCCGCCTCAGCAAAAACTCATCCCAGCTGGCCGACCTGCGCGCGCAGGCGAAAAAGCTCGGCGCCGAAACAGCCTTTACTACCCGCGACGCTGCGAGCGGTCAGGCATTTCTCGCGATGGCCGGCTTCACCCCTGAGGCTATTCAGGCAGCCTTACCCGGCGTGCTTAACATGGCGCTGGCCGGTGGCATGGATCTTGGCGAAAGTGCCGACATCAGTTCTAACATCCTGTCGCAATTCCGTCTCGATCCAAAGGAAATGGATCGTGTCAGTGACGTGCTGACTGCCGCCTTTACCCGCACCAACACCGATTTAACCAATATCGGCGAAGCGATGAAATACGCGGGTACCGGCATGGCCGGTCTGGGTGTTGATGTTGAACGCACCACCGCCATGATCGGCGTAATGGCGAACGTGGGTCTGCGAGGTAGTATCGCGGGTACAGGACTGCAAACGACGTTCTCCCGGCTTGCAGCGCCTACCACCACAGCACGAGCGGCGCTGAAACAGCTAGGAGTTACCGTGGCTGACGCTACCGGCAAAATGCGACCTGCAGAAGCCATCCTCTCGGATATCTATAAATCCGTCTCGAAGTACGGCGATACCGATCAACTGTCCTTCTTCAAAGATATCGCAGGGGAAGAAGCGGCCAAATCATTCCAGGCACTGGTGAGATCTGCGGGTAGCGGTGAGCTGCAAAAGCTACTGGCAGATTTACGCGGATCACAGGGTGAAGCGCAGAAAGCGGCTAAAGTGATGGCCGACAACCTCAGCGGCGATCTGAAAAATCTGGATAGCGCATGGGAAGGCTTCCGCATCCAGGTGGAAGAAACCACCGACGGGCCATTACGTAAACTGACTCAGGGGTTAAGTGACTTAATCACGTCAACCAGTGAATGGGTTAAAGAAAACCCGCGGCTGACGCAGACGCTGATCCTTGTCGGTGGGGCGCTGACTGTCTTTGCCGGGGCGGTGGGTATTGCCAGCATTGCCGCCAGTTTTATCCTCGGCCCCCTGGCAAAACTCCGCCTGATTCTCAGCATGATCGGCATCTCATCAATTACCGCGACCGGCGGTATTTCGACGCTCGGCATGGCGTTCTCAGGCTTAAGAGTCATCCTTGCTTCACTGCTGGGGATCCCCGGCCTGATTCTGGCGGCGTTCATTACCGCTGGCCTGCTCATCTGGCGATACTGGGAGCCGATTAAGGCGTTTTTCTCCGGGCTGTTTACCGGCATCAGCCAGGGGCTTTCCCCACTGATTCAGTCATTTTCTTTTCTAGTGCCACTGTTTGATGCCATCAGCGCCGGGGTGGCGAAAGTCTGGGGCTGGTTCAGCCAGTTATTTACACCGATTGATTTTTCCCGCGATGCGCTGGATAAATGCGCCAGCGCCGGGAAAACATTTGGCGAGGTGCTGGGTACCGCCCTTAATCTGCTTTTTACCCCGCTTCGCTTGCTGACCGAAGGGGTCAGCTTGTTGCTTGAAAAGCTGGGGCTAATCCCTTCAGGGATTGACGCTGCGCGGGCTAAGGCCAACAACCTCGAACCTAAAAAACCGACGTCGTGGGAGTGGGATCCGAAGCAAAAGAAAATGGTTCAAAAAGCGTGGGACTGGTCACCTAAAAAATCAGATTCCCCGGTTACCGCAGGCGCCCCGCCCGCTCCCTCGCCACTGTCCGGCAATACCGGCACGTTACGCCGCCTGAATAGCATTGCGGATAACACGAAGGCGACCGCCGACAACACGAAGGAAGCACGTAAAAAGATTGGCCCTGGCGACATCATTTTTAAAAACCTGCCTCGTGCGCTGGCCTTGCGCGGCGCCTATCAGGAGATGCGGATCTCACCGCAGGCAGTACCGCGCGTTGCAGCTCCGGCGGCAGGCGGCATTCTCTCCGTTCCCTCAACGACACAAGGCCCGCTGTCGGCGCCCGTTTCCGCCCCGACAAGTGGTGCGCCAGTGTTTAACCTGGTCTTTAACGAAGTCGGCCAGCATTCGGCGCGGGATCTGGAAAGAATGGTCAGGAATGCCGTTCGCGATGCAATGGCCAGCACCAACAGAAGTAACCGTGGCTCGTTCCGCGACAGAGATTAGAGGTAATCAGCATGATGATGGTTTTCGGGATGTTTGTTTTTACGCTGCGCACGGCCCCTTATCAGCAGCTCCAGCAGTCGCAGGAATGGCGGCACGTCAAAAATGAACGGGTTAACCAGTCCGCCGGATGGCAGTACATCGGGCCGGGTGACGACACAGTCACCCTCTCCGGCGTACTTTACCCTGAGATTACCGGCGGGAATTTATCTCTGGCGGCATTAAGAACGATCGGCTTTACCGGCCGCCCCTGGCCGCTGATTGAAGGTGATGGCCGCATTTACGGGATGTACGTGCTGGCGCGTCTGGAGGAGGGAAGAACGGAGTTTGACCGGTACGGCAACGCAAAGAAAATTGAGTTTACGCTCACCCTGAATCGCGCGGATTCGGATTTACGGGAGAAGCTGCAATCATCGTCTGTCGGCGATGTGCTGTCAGACCTGCGCACCAGTGCAACGAAGGTGGTTAACTCAACAAATAACGCCCTGAAGAGCCTTTTTTAGCCCACAAAAAAGCCCCTGCGATGAGGGGCTTTCACTACCGGCAAACATCGCCATTTCTGACTATGGCGGTACCGCACTGCCACTTCTGACCGTCCTGCAGCACCGTTAGTTTTGACGGTACTCGATACTCACGCCACCCGCGCCCAGCACATCAACAGGGTGTGTGCTTCCACCACGCTGAACGATTTACCTTCGCCGAGGTTGGCTGTTTTGCCGCTGGTCGAGTGTTTATGCGGCGGTATCGTAACTTGGTGGTCATGCTCTCCGGCGTCATCTGTCACACCCAACTCCTTCGGGTTAAAGAGCTGCCGCACATCACCGCCAATTTCCCACGGGTCATCTTTACCGGCCACACCACCATGATTGTGAACACCGCCGCGCGTGGTTGTCAGCTTCTGCTCTGCCTGTTCACTGGTTTCGCCGGTCACATCAATCTGCACGGCGGGCAGATTAGACTTCTGGATCGTGACGTTATCGCTGCCGCCGGTCTGACCGATGTTAGAACCATCGGCCTTACCGATGCGAATTGTTTTATTCTCGCCAGTGTAAGTCCATTGCGACCACGGCCATTTCTCGTTCGGATCGATATTTTGAGCAAAGAAGCGCACCGTTCCTAGCGGGTTATCCTGCTCCCAGGCATCCCGCAACACCTGCCTGATGGCCTCCTGCGTCGCGGCATCCAGTTCCTGCAACTGCTCATCGGCATAGTCTTTTGCGTTATCTTCAGCCCGGTTGACATCCTCCGCCGTGGCAATCACCACCGACGGATCATCAATGATGGTGACGGCATCGGTACTGCTGACCGCTATATTCATCCGCACTATCTGGTGTTTCGCGGCCCCCTGTGATGACAGCGGCTTATAGGTCGGGGGGAGACTGGCAACCGCAATACAGACGCCATCCTCATCATAGAGTGCGGCTTCGTTAATCCAGAACCCACCGGTCTGGGCTGAAATCAGCAGCTCCGATTCGATAATACTGGCGACGCTGTCAGCCACCCGGATTTTGTTCAGAAAGCCCCGGTAACGCTCACTGACCAGGCCCGTCGCCTCCGGGGTCGGGGCAAGACTCTGACCATTGCCGTCACCCACTGCCATTTCGGTAAGAGTCAGCGCCTGACCTGCCGCATGAAGGCGCGCCAGCTTTTCCGCACCGGCGGTGGTCAGAATGGTGCTGAAAGTTAAATCAGGCATGATTATTCCTTATTCCGTCACAATGCCGTTTTCGATAATGTGAGTCAGCGTTTCTTCCGGCGTCATGCCCCGGTCGTAAAATTCCAGGAACATCAGTTTGTAGGAAAACGTCCTGTCCGCCGCTTCCCCGACTTTAATCAACGCCTCGTACCAGTCGTTAAAGTTTTCATAGCTCTCAAAGCTTTCCATTTACCAGTTCTCCAGATATGAGTTAACTTCACGATCGTAATTATCCTTGCTGGTCAGCGTGATGCTGAGGGTCGAGCCATCCGCCGATACGCTAATGCTGACAGCAACGGATGAGCCGTCGCCATATCCCCACGCACCGGATGGCCCGCTTTTCTGCTCAGATGAAATGACAGTCATTGCCACGGCAGTGCTTTCGTATTTAAAACTCATCGGCACCCGGTAATACTCGGTATTGCCGTCAAACGGACGGCGAACCTGTATTTTCAGCATCCTGAAAACGGGGGACTGCCATGATTCAAGAGCCTTTTGCGTATGTGTGTAGACCAGAGTTCCATTAGCAGTGAGAATGCCTTTTTTCAGTGGAGGACCGATATATTCATGGCCATCCTCCCGCTGCGCCAGCCCGGAATTACAGATATCAGGGGTGCCGAGACACCCGCTGATGTTTTTAATGGCAGTGGTTTTTTCCCGGATAATGCCGGAAACCGAAGTACACCCGGAGAGGTCACACCCGGCAGCAATCACTTTCATATTGGCGGAATTACCCGTCGTAATGAAGGTCCGTTCCGGGCTGAGATTACCTTCGCCACTGTCGCCACGACCGGCCAGCGTCATGACGTTGGACAGCATGATGAAAGAACCCTCGCCCTCCACCCGGAAATGACAGTTGTCGTCAGAGCCTGCGGCGGCATTTTTCCCCGAACGCCGGATAACATGGTTGCTGACAATCCAGCTCCCGCCACCGGAAGCCACAAACGCCGCCAGTCCGGCACGGTCGCACAACTCCCCGGAAACTTCATTCAGCCCGCCGCCGTAGGAGTAGTAGTTTTCCTTTTCATTCCACTCATTACGAACGCCAAGGAAAACATTATTGTTAGCACCGCTCAGTAAGCTGACACCGCGACCATAATTTTTGTTTATCGTCGAGTCGATAACACGGGAATCAATCAGATTATAAAAGCCGGTGACGTTCTCACTGACGTTGGTATCCTTAACGTAGAGCGTACCGATATAGTTATTTGCCCTGCCAAATGCCGTTGACCAGCGATATACACCGCAACTGATAAAGCGGCACCCGTTGAGCTGCGTGGCGCCCTGCATCAGATTGACCGAAAGTGAGCGCCCATCCAGCAAAACATTGATAAACGTCATGCGGGTATTAAAGGTCATCAGACGGGTCGCCCCCTGCAAAAGACGAATGACCGTTCCGCAGCCATTGAATGAAGAATCTGTGCTGACGGTATAGGGTTTACGGGCATGACCATGAATAATAAATCCGGACTGCGCGCCGTCCACATCACCGATGTTATAGACACCCGGCACCGGCGGAAAATAAAGCGCAGTCTTTCCGGCTTTAATGGCATCCTCAACCGCGCGGGACACGTCCACATCCACCCCGGCGGCGTATTTCAGGGTCTTAATATCCGTTTCGTTTTTAATAAAATCAAAGATGGTCGCCTGCTCCTGAAAGCGGCTTTCCATGCTCTGATAACCGGCGGAAATAGTCTCTCCCCACCCATCAGGGCTTTTCAGGTCACCGCGCAGCGAGTCGATGGCACCATCTATATTTTCCCCCTGCTGCTCCGAAAGCGCTTTAAGGTATTGCGTGCGGTTGGCAAGCTGCCGCGCCTGCATATTGGCGACACCATCAACACCGCCCAGCACCCGGTCATTTCGTCGCAGGAGATAAATTTCTTCTTCCCACAGGGAAATCTCGTTAATTTTCATCGCTGGCATTCCCGGTAAACACACATTCGCCGTCAAAATACTGACGACCGTTATAAAAAATACTCATATCCGGCTCATAGCCCGCAGGCCAGACGCTGATAACATCCCCCTCATTCACCGCCATGCCGTAATAAATGTCTCCCGCCGTCCGGGTGAGCATGGTGATACCGGAAAGATGGCGACTGACCGGCTTTGTGATACTGATCAATCTCTCCAGCTCGTTAATGATTGGCTCTGAAATACCTAAGTCATTAACATCCACTTCCATGCTGAACGTTCCTCTTGGTTCGCCCGTCTCGAACCATTCAGCAAAGGTTGCAGAAAATCCCATATCCTCAACAACATATCGCACAGCTGCGCGCGTACCCTTCCTGCGATGAAGCCAGCAGGATTGCTGGATTGACGCTATTTTTTTCTCTGCCGGCCAGTTCTTATCCCACCGATCAACCGACAGCGCCCACGCCAGATACGGCAATAAATCAACCGGGCATGCCGTCGGCGTCCACAGCGTGCGAATGGCTACCGTGATTCCGGACAGCTTCGCCGTGGCAGCTTCGGCGCCACGCATCCACGCGCTGGCAGAAGGAGGAAGAAGCGTGTTATTCATCCGTTCCGCCGTTCTCCAGGTTGTAGCCAGTATTCCGGGCCGCCTGGATATCGCTGATCCTGATATCGTCCGGCGGGGCATTCAGCACAACACGCTGTACGCCCTGGACATGTAGCGCCGCTGAAATGGCGGAGCGCGCTACGTCTCTGCTGATTTTTTTATCGTTCTGTTTCAGGAACTTTTGCAACGATGCATCAGCCGCATTGATGATCGGCTCTGACTCCGGCCCCGGATACAGGTACAGCGTGGCGTCAATCTCGTAATCGACAATCTCAGCGCTGCGCACCGTCACGCGATCACCCAATGGGCGAACCTCTTCATCGTTTACCGCTTCGGCAACAGCGGCCAGCAGTTCTGGCGACGCTGTACCGTCGCCCTCGGTGGACAGCACCGCAATAATCACTTCTGCCGGTGCTGGGCTGGAAGCCCTGGCATCGGCAACTTTTCCGCTGGCGCTGCGGGCAAAGTATTCATAGGCTGCCGATGGCCCGGCGACGCTCATTCCCTCAAAAGCAGCCTGCGCCCGCAGGCGTAGAGCCTCGTCACTTTCCATTTCAGCATCAGTGGTCTCGGTTGCTTCGGTCTTGATCAGGCGTTCGGTATCGAGGTTCGCCGCGATATTATCCAGATCGTCACCGGTCGAATGACTCAGCATGCAGGCGGCCGCCCCTTCGTTAATACGCTGGCGCAGTAACATCTCGCGATATGCCAACGCCTGGGCGAGCACGTTCAATGGTTCGGACTCCAACGCCAGGGCGGCAATAACAGCGGCCTGCTGATCTGCTGGATAAGCAGCCACCATCACCGCTTTCACCTCGATCAGAATTTCTTCAAAATCCAGTTCCTCGATAATGGTCGGCTGCGGCAGCTGCGAGAGGTCAATTGTCGGCATTTTTGGCACTCCTTAACGTTACCGATCTGGTGCTCTTTTCCATGCTCTCGGTCAGCATGCCGGATAATTCCGCCGTTACTGCGCCTGAGGCAGAATAATGAATATTGATAGCGTCCAGCGCGATCCGCGGCTCCCATGCAGCCAGCGCGATAACGGCGGCGCTCATCAGTTGCAGGCGCGTGACGTCGTTCTGCGGGCTGTCGATCAAATCCGGGCAAAGCGAGCCGTAATTGCGGCGCATAATGCGCGTATTAACCGGCGTCAGCAGAATATCTCCCACGGACTGCCACACATGATCTTCATCCGTCAGCGTCCCGGTGCCGTTCGCATTCATACCGCGATAGCGCTCACTCATCGGGTGCCCTCCGTCCAGTCACCACCGCGTTCAACTTTGCCGTGATTGTGGTTATCCACCTGCACGCCGTTAGAGATAAACACCCCGCCGGTATGATTAAAATCACCGCGCATTTCCCCGCCTTCGGTGATATCAAGATTTTTCGCGCGCAAAAGGTTGGTGCAGTTCACCTCCGGCGTATCCAGAGTGACGATCACCGACGCCTCGATCGCCGCCGATTTAATACCCGTCACCTGTAAGGCGCCCGCCTCGGCGTCATAACGAAAACGCGCACCATCTGGAGCCGTGACCACCATTTCATTACGCGTCGCGCCCGGCGCCGGATTGTCGTTGCTGTACAGGCTGCCGCCAATGATGGCGGTATCCGTGTTACCGCCGAGACACAAGAGCCAGACCTGCTCGCCAATGGACGGCGGCACCCAGACCTTAAATGCCCCGGCCCGCTGCGCGTTCCAGCGCAGCCAGGTCGTTTCCAGTCCGCCGCTCTGTACCCGAACACGCCAGTTTTCCTCGTCGATCTCCGTCACCGTACCGGTGCGGCCGATGTTCTCCAGCAGGCGGATCAGTTCAGCAATATCCATCAGCGCACTCCCAGCGAATCAATCACCTGCCGGGCAATCATCATGCGATCCGTCTTACTCAGGCCCAGCAGTTCACGGCGGGGATAGCTCGCCATCGCGCCGCTGTCATTCACCCGGTCACGCAATCCATACTGGTGAACGCGGGCAATACGGGCCGCCACGCCAGTGAATCCCACGCTTGCCCCTTCAGAGGTGGCGCGCGCTTTCAGAAAACGCGCGGTGCGCAGGCGGCGGAACATGGGATCGGCTTTCGTCGTATCGCGGCGAGTCTCGTTAAAGCTGATATCGAGATAACGCTCGATATCAGCACGGTAAAACGACCGCACCGCGCCTCGCCCTTCATCAAATCCGGTCAACATGCGGCCACGACTACCACGCGTCGCCCGCCAGTTACGCAAGCGGCGCTCTTCCCCCTGCCAGATAAATCCGATCCCGGCCTGCGAACGCAGTACCCGGCGGTGCCGCTTCTGGTACGGCGTGCCGTCCGGCGCAACCTGCTTACCGATCCGCTGGCTCTGAGTACGGCGCAGCGTGGTGGCAATGCCTCTTGCCGTGCGCAGGCGACGTGCTGGCGTCATAGCGGAAAGGATTTCCGCGAAGACCTGATCAAGCTGTTGAAACAGCGCAGCATCGTTGCTCACGTCATCTCCCCCTCATAGCCCGGATCAAAGACCACTTCCCACTCACCGCCATTAATACGCGGGCGGTCTTCCGCCAGGTGCGTAGCAACGGGTTTTCCGTTGACGTTCTCCACCATGACGCGCTCCCAGACCGGCACCTTAAACAGCACATCGGCCATGTCATCGCTGATAATGTCCGCGTCAAACTCAACTTTGCGGTTATTGTCCGGATTGAGCAGTAAATCAGGCTGGTAATGCCATACCCACGCCATAATCGGCAGCATGAGATCATCCACCTGCCCCGGAAAGTCCACGGCCAGCACCTGTATGGTGTAGCGATACATAAACGAGGGTTCGCCGGTCGCCTGCGTCTCAATGCTCCCCTTCTCCACCCAGACGGTGATCAGCTCAGGGTTGGCCTTACACCAGGTGTTTGCGGCGATCAGCGCCTCGCGTAACAATTCGGCTTTTTTCACTTCATCCCCCTGGCTATTCGCCGTAGTTCCAGCTCCCGAATGCCCGCCTTATCCGCGTTGCAGGTATCCAGCGCATCAAGTAGCGCATCAGACCAGATCGCAAGGCTCCCGTAGCGCATTGGTCTGGTCGGTGGCACTGGCGTTTCAGTTTTTGCCGTCAGGCTTTCTGGCAAAGGCTCCTGAATGATCACCGGCGGCGACTTCGGCGGCGCGCTGGTACAGGCTGTCAGCGACAGCGTCAGGCACAAGAGCAGCAGCGCAGGGATCGCCGGCCAGTTCAGTTTTGATATTTTCACGACGTTTCTCCCCGGCTTCGTTACGCTTTTGCCCCAGCGCTTTCACACTGGCTTCAATCTCGCTGACGTCCTGGCGCAGCGCCCGCACTTCGGCCAGCACATCGCCGGTCTGGTTCAGTTTTTGGGTAGCGTCTGCCAGCGCTCTTTCTGCGGCTTCGCGCTTGTTGGTTTCCGTGGTTAACCGGATGCAGGCCACCGCCAGGAGGACACAGATCACCGTGATAACGGCAAGCAACCCTTTCATTTCGCCCCCTTAAACACAGGATCTGACAAGCACCACTCCCGGAACTCTTCCCGGCGGTTGACCAGCCCCTGCAAGCGCCTGCCGCCTGAGTTAACAAAATCCGTTACCCGCTCGCAGACGCCGCGCCAGTCAGCTGATTGCGCATTACGCCAGATCGTCGTTCTGACCTTCTTCCCCTGCCTGTTGGTGTACCAGGCAAGCCCGCTACAACCGACATTAAATGCGCTATCGCTCAGCGCCTCGAAAACGCGCTGCGGTGCAGCTGCGCCGTTAAACTCGCGGTTAACGCAACGCTCTGCGCGCATTAGATCATTAACCCAGCGCTCTGCGATCTCCTGTTCGGCATACTCCCGGTTCTGCACTTTCCCGGTAGAGCCGATCCCCACGGTTAATACGCCTGCCGGGCAGTAATACGGGGTCTTGCGACAATCCTCATATTTCGCCATCTTCAGTTGCGCTTCCGGGCTGGTACGCAGTGACTGCGGCCAGAGCGCTGCGGCCAGCGAGATAATCGCGGCGACAGAACAGGCAATAACGCCCTTTTTCATCGTGGCGCCTCCCTGATAGTGCGGATCAGCTCTTTCACGTCCTGCCGGTTTTCCGTGTCGTCGCGAATGGCGTCGATCAAATCGTTCAGCAGCACGTTATTGGTTTCATGGATACGGGCCATCCGGCGGCGATGCATTTCACCTAACACCGCCACCACTACCCCTGTTACTGCCGCAATAGCCGTCAGCCAGTCCTTTTGCGTCATCATGCCGACGCTGCCGAGGAACACCGACCAGAGGTATGCGGCCCAATTCCAGGCGCGGTTTATTAACTCCATAGCTGCACCGTCTCCTTTGTCGCCGAGGCGCTCACCTCCGGCAGTTCCACCACCTGCCCAGCCTCCATGAAGATCTGATCGGCCAGTGACTTGTTCGCAGCAAGCACAATCTCGGTGACACCCTGGGTGGTGCCGTAATAACGCTGGCAAAGCAAATCCACCGTATCGCCCTGTAAGGCCTTCACTTTCATCAGAATGCCTCCGCAGAATTGCGAACTTCGCCGCGAATATCGGAGATAGCCCAGCGCGCATCACGCCAGTGATCGTTTGCCTGGCTTGCCAGCGCAGCGGCTTTCTTCTCCCCGGCGTCGCCGGTCGTATCCACATCACGGAACGTTTCGATCAGCAAGGCGCGGGCTATGCTGTAAACCGCACGGCGCCAGCGGTAAACCTTCGCACTCCGCCCGTTAATTTCCATTGCCGGTACGGTATCCAGTGATGCAAATCCGGCGTTCTGCTGTTCGATCCGCCAGGTATCGAGCTGGTCAGCGGCATGGCCCACCGCCTCGATAACAACATGCTTCAGCCGCGAAGTTGTCACCGCGCCAGTGATGCGCATCTCTTTACGGGCATCGCTCAACACAATTTCGGGCCAGAACGCACCGGCGGTGACTTTCTCGCCGCCGTCGTCCACATCCGGCACATCCTCTGCTGAGGGGGTTATTGTGCGGGGGGCTACAAGGCTCATGGTGTAGTCTCCAGAAAAGGTGGCGGTGAGCGGACGGAGAAAAGAAAACGCAGTGCGTTGCAGATCTCCGACCGCGCCGCCAGCGCACGGGGCGCAAGTCGGTTATTTTTTGGCGGCAGGCGCTTTTTTCGTTGTGGTTTTGCGCGCCGCTGGTTTTTTGGCTGTGCTTTTACGGGCGGCTTTAGGCTCAGGCTTTCCGGCCGCCACCGCCGGAACCGGTGGTGCTGCAGGGCTATCACTCTGCCCCTCTTCGCCATCGTCGCCAGTAGACTCACCCTCGGAAATAGTCGCAGCAGCGGTTTTCTTCAGCTGGCTGGCGAGTTTGTCGATCAGCTTTTTCACGCCTGCTCCAGGATCCATGATCAGTGCAGTACGCAGCAGCCCTAGTGCGGTTTCCTGCTCGGCAGGCGTGCCGTTGCGCAGTGCAAAAGCGCGTGCTTTGTGGAGTTTGGCGCGCACCATGTCTGGCATATCGCTGGCTGCGGTAAACTCGGCTACTTCATCGAGCACCGCCAGATATGGCGATACGTCGGTGCTGTCGTCGGCCTTAACCTGAACCAGGATCGGATCACAAATTTCATCGACCAGAGCTGTCGCCGCCGTGCGGTTAAATCGGTCTGGCATCGCCAGGTTATGCGCGATAACGTAACGCCCGATTCGCGCCGCCAGTGGATAATCACGAACATCTATCGCCCAAATCATCAGGCGCGTGATCACTTCATCCTGGCGGCCGCTATTACCTTCGAGCGTTCCCTCAATCCACCCCTCGTAATTGGGTAGCATCTGGCGCTTAAGCGCGGCTTTCGCCTGCTCGCCCTGAATTTTTTTAAGCGCGGCCATATCCATGCGCATGCGGTGCAGGATCTGCTCATGCGCAGTGCGCGCCGTATCGGACAAATCCTCAGCCTTGCCATGACGTTCAGCCATGACGCGTTGAAAATGTCGTTGTGCCGGTGTCAGCATTGTTTCTTCCCCGATGAACGGCGGGCCGAAGCCCGCCAGTGTGCGGTTACGCGCCGCCTTCCGGCGCCTCGGCAAAGGTGATGCCGTCGATAAATGCGACGTTGCCGTAGTCCTCGATCACAAAGTCATCGTTTGAGGACTGGTATGTCGCGATGCGGTTGAACTCCGGCTCTTCCTTGATCGTCCGGCGCAGTCCGCCGCGCTGGTAGTACACCGACAGGTTTTTAAACGGCGTGATCAGTACGCCATTTACCGGGAAGTAAGGCGCGATGAAGGTCGGCATGTTTCCAACGCGTTCCTGCGCAACAATCAGCTGACCGGCCAGCATTTCGGTGTTCGGGTTGGTCTGGCTCATGGCGTTAATGGCCGGGAAATTACCGGTCGTCAGCAGGTCGCCTGCCAGGATCACCACGTTATCCGGATTGCGCTTGTGCCATTCATCCATAAGGCTGTTTTTCGCGTCATAGACCGCAGCGCCGAGGTTGCCGTAGGTACCTTTCGCAATGACTTTGTTATCTTCATCGCGTGAGGTGATGGTGACGCCGGAAATAACGCGGTGAGAGGCTTCAGTGCGGATTTTCTCCAGCCAGCCAATGCCGCAATCCTGCAACAGTGGGTTAGCGGCACGATCTGACGGGTCGCTGTATTTGGTGCCGTTAAAGCCAATCATGATGCGATCCAGCGACATCTGACGAGCCATCGCGGCGCTGATCAGCGGCTGGAAGTTCGGCATATGCGCCCAGGCATCGAGCTGTTCGTAGCTGATCCCGTAGTCGTAATTGACCTTACGGCACATGTAATCAAATGGCTCCATCGTATGATTTGCGCCTGGATTACGGCGGGTAGTGGTGCTGTTGTTGACGCCAGCCATCGGGCCTTTGCTACCAATCAACACTTTCTGACCAATCTGCTGATTAACGCCAAACACGTTAATTTTGCTCAGGAAAGAATCGCTCTCCTGCGCTGCCTGCTCCAGCTTTTGCTGACGGGTGGGATCAACCGCAAATTTCGCAGCAACTGCCGCAGGCGATACGCCGTTTAACTGCGCCTGGCGCAAAATGTACTGGTCAAACAGCTGGCGGGTATTGTTTTCCATGTTCTCTGCTCTCGTTGTGAATATCAGTAATCAGCCAGCTGCGCGTTCGCGCCGCCGCCCGCCGGTGGTCGCTTGCTAAAGCTTGCATCGGTGGTGCTCAACTTTTGCCGCAGTTCGGCCAGCTCACTGGTGAGTTTCTCAATGGCAACTTTGTCCTGCTGGCGCTCCTGCTCGGCGGTGTTAAAGCGGTCAATCTGCTCTGACTGCGATTGCGCCACGGCTTCAACGACCTGGTGCATCTGGCTGAAGCGCTGATCGTCGGTTTTCTGGCCTTTGCCGATGATGCCCATCACCCGGTTAAACCACTTAACCCCTTCATCACTGCGCTGGGCGGCCAGCTCGATCACCTCTGCTTCCAGGGCTTCGGTAAACATTGGCGCTTCGCCCTGCTGGTTGTTGAAGGCCATCACCGATGCACGTTGCTGCGCGGCAAACTTCAGGCGATCGGTACCCAGGCTCGCCGGGGTATCGGTCATCGCCAGCCCCACCACATAGGCTTTTCCGTTGAGGGCAAACTGAGGATGCAGCTCGATGCTTGAGTAGACTTTCTGGCCTTTGTCGGTCATCTGCACCATGCGATCTGATGGTTCGATCTCGGCATAAAGGGCGGTTCGCCCTGCTAACGGGCCGTCGGTAATGTCTTCAGTGCTGAGTGCCACCACATCCCCCATCGCACCAAAATCGCTGTTCGGGAACATAGAGAGATAGTGCTCAATGTTGACGCGTGCGCCGTACACCTCCGGGTTGTAATTCGCTGCCGCATCGCGAAGGTGCTGCGGTTGAATTTCGCGGCCATCAACGGTATTTCCGGAGACGGCAACGCGGAATTTCTTACGTGGTTTTGCTGTGCCTGCCATGTTCGTTTACTCGCTCGGTTTCTGAGTTCCCGGAGATGATGGCAGGGGGTGACGTACGCTCTCAACGCGTTGTTGTTGTGAGGGAATCGCCACAACCAAAAGCGAGCGAAAGGGTACGCGCGCGCGGGTTAATCTCCCCGGCAGGAAGCGAGGAGGACAAATGGCGATTGAAGAAGCATTCATCATGCAGCGGGCGCGGCAGCTTTACTGGCAGGGGTACCCGCCAGCTGAGATTGCACGCCTGATGGGTATTAATCAGAACACGGTTTACTCATGGAAAAAGCGTGATGAATGGGACGCCACGCCACCGATCCAGCGCGTGACGACGTCCATTGATGCACGGTTGATACAGCTCACCACCAAAGACAAAAAGACTGGCGGCGACTTCAAAGAGATTGACCTTCTCACGCGTCAACTGAAGAAGCTGGATAACGGCACGGCGGCCACCCAGCCAAAGAAGAAGATCCGCAAGAAACAAAACTATTTCTCAGAGTCGCAGATTGCAGCGCTGCGCGAGAATATTCTCGGCTCACTGCACTGGCATCAAAGAGGCTGGTACGACAACCACCACTGGCGCAACCGCATGATCCTGAAAAGCCGTCAGGTTGGCGCGACATGGTACTTTGCGCGCGAAGCCCTGGTGCGCGCCCTTTCCGACGATGTGAAGTACAAGCATCAACGTAACCAGATCTTTCTGTCGGCGAGCCGCCGCCAGGCGTATCAGTTCCGCAGCTTTATTCGCTCTGCTGCCGCTGAGGTTGATGTTGAACTGAAAGGCGGCGACATGATCCAGCTGTTTAACGGCGCCGAGCTGCATTTCCTCGGCACGTCCGCAGCGACGGCGCAGTCGTACACCGGCAATCTGTATTTTGATGAGTTTTTTTGGGTCGGCCAGTTTGCCAACCTGAAGAAAGTGGCCGGTGCGATGGCGACGTTAAAAGGGCTGACGCGTACCTATTTCTCCACCCCGTCAGCAGAAAGCCATGAGGCTTACCCTTTCTGGACTGGTGAGGCATTCAGCAAAGGGCGCAGCCACGGAAAGCGGGTTGAGTTTGATACGTCCTGGAAGACGCTAAACAGCGGGCTGATGTGCCCGGACAAAATCTGGCGCCAGATTGTCACATTGCAGGACGCTATCGATCACGGCTGGGATCTGACCGACATTGACGAAATCCGCGACGAAAACAGCCCGGAGGAATACGACAACCTGTACGGGTGCCAGTTCATCAAAAGCGGTGAAAGCGCCTTTGACTATAACCGGTTGCTGGCATGCGGCGCAGACGGCTACGACGACTGGCCCGACTGGCGCCCGTATGCCTCCCGCCCGATGGCCGATCGCCCGGTCTGGATTGGCTACGATCCCAACGGTGCCAGCGGTAAAGGCGACAGCGGCGCCATTTCAGTCAATGCCGTGCCAATGGTCGCCGGTGGCAAGTTCCGCACCGTCGAGACGCTACGTATACGCGGGATGGAGTTCGAAGAGCAAGCCAATCTCATTATCGGCATGCTGAGTCGCTATAACGTGCAACACATCGGGATTGATGGTACCGGCATCGGTGAAGCCGTTTATCAGCTGGTTAAAAAGCACTTCCCGGCAGCGGTCTGTTACCAGTTCTCACCGGCCAGCAAACGCATGCTTGTGCTGAAGATGCAGCAGCTCGTTCGCGGTGGCCGCTGGGAATATGACCGGGGAGAGCTTGATCTCGTTGGCGCGTTCAACTCTGTTCGCAAGATTGTCACCCCCGGCGGCGTTATCACTTACGACACTGACCGCTCGCGCGGCGTCAGTCACGGCGATCTCGCCTGGGCGACGATGCTTGCCACCATTAACGAGCCGCTGGGACAGGAAGGCGGCAGCAGTATGACAGTTACGGAGTATTAACCTTGAGCAAACGAAAATCCATGCGCGGCAGGCAGTATGCCAGGGAGCAGGCCGATCTCGCCGTCTCGCTAAAAGCTGCACCCGAGCTGAACTCGTTCACATTCGATGGCCCCTGGCCGGTGAGTGGCGCGTATGACCTGCTCGATAACATGTACTGCGCCGACAACGGGCGATACTACGAAACGCCGGTTGACTGGTACGGGCTGGCGCGCCAGTTCGGCTATGCCAGCTGGCACCAGTCGGCGCTGTATTTCAAACGCAACGTGCTGGCCGGGTGCTTTATTCCGCACAAACTGCTTTCACGCCAGGTATTCTCATCCTTCGCGCTGGACTGGTTCGTATTCGGGAACGGCTATCTGGAGATGAGGAAAAACCGGCTTGGCGGTTCCCTCGGCTTCCGTAACTCGCTGGCTAAATATACCCGCCGCGGCTCCGACCTGGACACCTACTGGTTTATTCAATCCGGGCTACAGGATCACCAGTTTACAACTGGCTCTGTCTGCCACGTTCTTAGTCCGGATATTCACCAGGAGATCTACGGTATGCCGGAGTATTTCGCCGGGTTGCTGTCGGCGAACCTGGCACATTCTGCCGATAAGTTCCGCAAACTCTATTACGACAATGGTTCGCATGCCGGGTGTATCGTCTACGTGAACAGCGCAATGGCCGATCAGGAGAGCCTCGACAAGCTGAAGAAGACGCTAACAGATACCCGACGCGGCGGGGCATTCAAAAACATTCTTCTTCACGCCCCTAACGGCGGCAAAGACTCCGTGCAGATCCTGCCATTCAGCCAGATATCGGCGAAGGACGAATTCGTAGGGGTGAAGTCCTCCACCCGCGATGACATGTTAGCCGCGCATCGGGTGCCACCTCAGTTAATGGGCGCCATTCCGGAAGGCAACGGATCATTTGGCGATATCGAGAAGGCAGCCCGCGTCTTCGCCGTCAACGAGCTGACGCCATACATGGAAGCCATGAAGCATGTTAACGACTGGCTGGGCGAAGAGGTGATCCGCTTTAATCCTTACGCACTGCTCGAAAGCACGAAGTAACACCAGGCCGCATCGTCATTTCTGGCGGTGCGGTACCCGCCGCCCCGTATCAGTACCCGGCCACACTGGCCGCTCACTCACTTTCGAATCCCTACTACACCTCACCAGACGCCGCCAGCGCCATTCTGGCGCGTTCACTCACTCGTGCTCTCTTGGATCTGCACCAGAAGTCAGCGCGCGACAGGACGCGACTGGCGAACGATACGCCCCCCCCTCCCTTACCCCCTTTACGCGCGCTTGCTCCCCCGCCTCGCCTGCGCGCTAAACGTGCCTCTTTTTGTGCACTTTGTGCAGACCGTCCAGACCCCGCCAGCGCTGGCTTGGCGTGGCAAAAGCGATGCTTCGAAAATTGTGCAAATTTGTGCACTGTTTTGCGCTATGATTTTTAAACGAATGCTTTATGTTGCTAAGTCGGAAAGGATATATTATGGCTGATTCTGAAACTTCTGGTGTTCTTGCTATCGTACAAAAAGTTGCGAAGCCACTTTACAGCATTGTTAAGATTACTGGTCCCTTCATAATGGCTCAATCTAAAACTGCTGTCGAAAATTACTCTGACTTCAAATTAAACAAATCTCGTTTGGAGGCAATATCTACATTGCTTCAAGAGGAGGTTAAAAACATATCCTCCGACAGGGCGATGCTGCGTGAGAAAATCATTAATTCTAGCGGGGTTGAAAGAGTTCGGGCGCAGGAGGATTACAACTTATTAACTAAGGAAATAAACAAACTATCTACAATAGACAAAATAAAAAACTTCATTGGTGATGATGATATCATCGACAATGACAAGGAGATCGCTGATAGTTGGATTAATAAATTCAATGAACTTGCCTCGTCTCTTAATGAAGAATGGAGAAAGCAATTGCTTGCTAAAGCCTTTGCATTAGAGTTAAAAAAATCCGGCACTATAAATATTCTAACTTTAAATAGTATTGCTTCGTTTGATGAAAACACATTCAAACTATTTGGATTTTTAGTTAACTCAAGCATCAGAATGTATGAGGTCAATTGCTTGCCGCCAGTAGATAAAAATGTTGAATTTTCAATTGATGGCAAAATCAAAAAGCTAAGCACTATCGAATATGAACTTGGACACCTCAATTTAATTGAGCTCAGCAACAATAACTTCATCAATATTGAGAATAGAGAGATTTACTTAAGATATGGACGCCGTGTATTGAAAATAAAATATACGCGCGAACAAGTCCCGGAAGCGCATCGCATCTTAGCAAACGTATTCACACCACTTGGCAATAGCATTGCCAATCTATATACAAGACACCTTAACGATTTTGGAAATGATAATTTCGAAAAATTCCTGCGCATAGCAACTAAAAAAGGCTATATATGCCAAGAAATAGAAATGTCTCAACAATTATATAGCGAACTCGGAAATTAGTTTCAATTCACGCTCTTTGAATTAAAAAACGAATTTTAGGGCTAGGAATTACCTAGCCTCTTTTCTTCGTAAGTTACTCATAACGACTATCTGAAAAACTGATAATTCAATTATGTTAGGCTCACTCAACCTCACTCAATGCTACCATAATTGCCAGTCGCTCGGCTGGCTGGAGTGCTGCAAATTTTTCCCGCCAGCGTTGTGCTTTTCGCTTAATACGATAGCGATCGTTGTAGTCTTTACCAGCGAACGTATGCGAATACGCCCGTCCTTCCGGATAATTCATCCAGATTTTTTCCGTTCGCACACCGCCGCGCGTCATGGCCTGAAATTCCTTGCTGCGCCAGCCCGACAGAGCGTTGTCATATACAGAAGAAGGATAGCCCGATAGTATTACACTCACGTTTTCTGGCATTGAACAAAGGCAATGCAGTAAACGGTAATGATCGCAAACAGTGTATTCATGGCGATAGCGGGCAAAACTGGAGCGTGTTTCAGGTAAATAAGGCGGATCAGAATAAATTAAGACCCTGCCGGCAGAAGCGTAATCGAAACAACGCAAAAACTCGACGGCATCCCGGACATCAATAAACAGGGTATCAGCCAGCCTATCCAGAAAATCATTATTGTCCTGGTTGAACGCCTCGACGGTTTCCGGGTCAATATCGATCCCCCAATTATGCCGCGCCGGAGGCTTGCGCAGCATCACCGCGCCGCCTCCTAGGTGTGTTTCGATGTAGGTATCATGCGGCGGCATTTCAGCGATGATTCTTTGATAAACACCGCTGGCCGCTTTGCTTCCCAGATAGCTCATACTCGCCTAGCTCCTAAAAAATAGTTCTGCAGTACCGCTAAAAATGACGGTGCTCGATAGAATGGCCAGCACGGTCAAAAGTGACCGTGCCTTCCTGAATAATCAGCGGCCGTTCCGTTTAGCTGCTTTCTTCCAGCGCGTGACTAGGTCACGCACTGCCATGTACTCGGAAGTTGGTTTATCTTTCTCGCCTGCGTGCCATACCTTCACCTCACGCAACCGGCCATTGTCCGCCGCGAGCAGGCCGCCGCCGTGGCGAACTCGTGCGCCGTCGGCGATTGACCGTACGACGTCATCGCTGACGAAAATCCGGCAGTCGCGCAGCTGCGCGCCGATGCTTGCGATCATCTCTTCGGAGATGCCGTGTTTTTGCGTTGCTTCTTTTTGCTGCGCCTGGCGCAATGCGGCCTCGGCTTTTTTCTTCTGATATTCCGCAACCGCCGCCGCGTAGTTATCTGCTCGCCGTTCCGCCTCGATCCGCAGCTGCTCGCGCCAGCGCTGCTCGGCCTCTTCCGGCGTCAGGCTCATGTCTTTCGCGGCGGTAACTTTTGGCCCCCATGTCAGCGCGCTTTCGTCATCAATCGACGTGCGCAGGCCTCGCGCGGTACGCGTGAAGGCTTGATCTGAGCTTTCCCGGGCGGATTTTCTTAGCCTGCGGGTGATCTCCTGCCTTTGCTGGCGTGAATATCGCCTCAAAACATCGATATTCAGCGGAAGTTCTGTCACTGAACTGTCGTCGGGCGCGGTTTTATCAGCTGGCACCGCCGTTTCTGACGGTGGTTTTTCGTCCGATCCGGCGCACCCCGTACAGTTATTGACAGAACTCCGAGGGGCCGCTGCGCGGCCTTCTAAGGTCAAATTCTCGACCGGCGACGGCTTACGCTTCGGCACAATCTTGTAATCGGTGGTGCGGGTGAAAATGACAGAATCACCGCCCGAATACGGGCAATAGATACCAGTGATTTTGGCGACCGTGTCACCATAATCATTGCCATCCTCGGTGTATTCGTAGTTGAGGCGAACGCGCAGGCAATCTCGCGGAACAAATGGGCCGCCCTGGGCGTTGGTGTATCCCGGCCAGTCCGGTGCATCAGCTGCCGCGCGGGCCGCTTCAAGTTCCGGATGCAATACCAGCTCACGGCTACCCAACCGGCGCAGCTCGCGCCAGGTAGTAACGGGAGCACCACCAATCTGCTGAAACTGGCGAATGCTCCAACGAGAAGCCCACGCCCGAACGCGCTTTGCCATCTCTTTGACTGGCTGGCCGGACTCGTCGTCTAACTCGCCATCCATGCCGTAACCGTCGATATTCTTTGAGATGTATTTCGCGATGTATCCCGTCGCTGAACCAAATTTTTCATCAATCGGCGTGACGGTAAAGCGGTGCTCTTGAGCGCCTGGCTCGCCACCGTCTTCACGCAGCGCATGTTTGCGGAAAATAGCAGTGGCGTACTCAGCCTCTTCTGGTCGCAGGAATAACAACAGGTGCCAGTGTGGGGTTCCATCATGATGCGGTTCGGCAACACGAAAACCAAAGGTGCGAATTTTTTCGCGTCCCCATTTGGCACGGACGCGCGACCATACTTTGCAGAGGTATTTCTGAGTTTTGCGCGGGCTGGCGTCGCGGTATTTATCGTTTCGCTTGCCGGACTGCACATGCGTGGAGTGATAACGCGACGGCGCAGTCAGGGTGTAGAACATGCCGACCAGTCCCATTTCGTTAGCCATATCTTCAAACCCGCGCATGCGTACCATCAGCTCATGGCGCGCAATCTTCGGGTTAGATACGCTACCCATGACCTTATTCAGCAAAGAACTACGCTCGCCGGTATCCTGGTCTTCCAGCTCCATCGCATTAAGAAATTCAAGGTTTGCTTTCTTCTGGGCTACCCACTCCCTGAAGCAGGGATCGGAGCAATACGGCGATGCCACCTTGCTGACATAACCCGTTGCGATCATGAGGTGTTCGCGCCAGCGATCGTGGATACGGCGGATTTTACTCAGCCACCATTTTTCTTTCTGAAGCCGTGCAATGGCGCGCAGTGCATCTTCGGCCTCAAGCGTTTCATCGCAATATTTATCCCAGCCAGGGATCGCAATATTGAGTGCTGTCGCCTTGCTGGCGATAAAGCCGTATGCGTAAAGCGTGGAAAACTCAACATCGGCGGTTTTCTCATACTGAAAATCAAACTCGCGCATAAACTCGCTTTTCATCAGGTTGGCGAGCTTATAAGCCAGTCGTTTCAGGCGCTTTTTGTCGGCCCACGGCAGCAGATGGAATTCATCGCGCAGCGGGAAAAGGATCGCGGGTAGTTTAGTTTGCGGCAGGTACTGTGCGTTCACCGCATCAATACGGCGTAAAACATGACGCTCGAAGGTACCGAACAACCAACGCACCGCATCTTTTGGTTTGTTGCATTCGAGGTTTTCAAGGTGCTGGGCGAAACGCTTACGGATAAATGCCGGGAGCGTTTGCACCCGGCGGCGGAGATAGCTGGCGCGGCCTTTACGGTCAAATGCTTCTCGCGCCTCCCCTTCGCGTGGGCGCATGGGGTAGCGATAAACCGCATCAACGAGATCACCATAGGCGAGCGTCTTCCGCTCGCCTTTTGGGGTGAGATACTCAATTTCAGGATCTGCGGCGTGATTTGGGTTAATGGCCTGCCGTTTAGCATTCCATTCCCAGGCTACAGCGGGGGAGTCAGACATAATCCACCGCCGCCATATATGCCTTTATGAACGCTGTCGCCGCTTCAATGTTGATGGCGTTTCCGTAGGCGCGCAGTCTTCCCACTCTGCCGGGAACCCCATTAGCCAGCGGGAATGATCCGGGTCTAACTGGCCGCCACTTTCCATCTCTGCCGCATAACCAATCAGCATCTCGCCAGAAGCCGTTAACCGGCCCGGGCTGCACAGCGCCGCCACATCCTGCAACCGCTTCTGAATTTTTTGTTCCATTGTCGCGATATGTCCTCATAGCTTCCTGCGGACACGGTGAACGGTCGTTGCTCGTTGTCGGCGTGGGCCAGCCCGCAAGTTGTGCTGTCACATCCAGCCGATCCGTTGACAGTTTTCCGTTTCGAATCCTGCCACCCTGATAGCCGCCCTTCCCGTCCGTGGCGGTTGGGGTCGGCCAACCAGACAATGCGGCTACCGTTTGCAAATTCGGTGATCCCTGACGACCGGCGTTCGATGGATGTTTCCACGCGTTCGCCGTCGGCGTCGGCCACCCAGTAAGCACGATCGCGCCAGTGCGGCGCGCCGACACTCGCAGACGGAAACGCAAGCGCCCCGAAGGCATAGCCCATCCCTTCCAAGTCAGCTTGTACAAGGTCGATCCAGTCGTCCGCGTCAGCGCTTCCAGACTGCTCGCCAAAGACCACGACAGGACGGCATTGGCCAATAAGCCAATGTGCGGAGGGCCATAGGTGCCGCTCGTCAGCAAACCCAAGCCCTTTGCCTGCCGCGCTGAAAGGCTGGCAGGGGCATGATGCTGTCCATGCCGGGCGGCAGTCAGGCCATCCTGCGCGACGCAGCGCAAGCGACCATCCGCCGATCCCGGCGAAGAAATGGCACTGATTGAATCCGATAAGGTCATTAGGGGTTACGTCCTCAATTGAGCGGGTGTCAACGACGCCCGGCGCAATATGGCCGGCGTCGATAAGGTTGCGCAGCCATTGGGCGGCGAATGGGTCTATTTCGTTGTAATAAGCGACCACAGCGCCTCCCACACCACAGAGGCGGTACGAAAAGATAGGTACCCCATCTGGATCCAAAACAGGAGCACGCAAAGCACGCAGCAGATCACTAGGTTTCGCCAGAACTGGCGGTAATTGGTTTGTTCGTTCATTTGCAGCACCTCAGAACGGCAATTCATCTTCATCAGCAAAATCGCCATCCAGACTCACGACAGGGATCGCTACGGTGTCGCCCGGCTGAATTGCGCGGGCCTCTCGTTTTGTGCTGGCGGTGATATCAGTGCGCAGGTATTCACCACTGGCCATCACCTCAACTTCCACCATCCAGAAGTCGTGAATCGGCCAGCACTCGATCACCCGAGTGACCACCGCGTCAATTTCGTTAACCATGATTAGCCTCCCGAATTGGGCGAATTGATTCGAGAAGCAGCCGACGGCGGGTGTTTTCTGCGAAGTGACGGCGCCCCGTCTCTTTGTGATAAAGCTCGTTAGTACCGACCACCCACATTTTTTCCGTTGCGTGCAGCTTCTTAAGCTTCGGGCCGTCTTTGGTTATGACGGTACCGACGTGTGTTTTTTTGATAGCCATCAGAAAGCCTCCAGATCGTCAAAAGCGCCCGTTACCGCCGTTGCGTTGTAGGTGGAATTCCCCTTCGCAGGGCCGCAATCAGGGCAATAGCCACCGCCAGAACGGCCGCAGCCATCACAAACGCGCAGAACGCCGATTACCTCGCCAGCCATATCCCGGCTTTTGGCGCTGACAGAGCGACGAACGCTGAACGCGTGGAGATTGAAAGCGGAATAGATCTCGCTCGTTTCTGGTGTATCGCTGTTGGATATCAGCGCGCGGATGCCCTGCTGGCGATGAGCATCGAGCAGGGTTGCAACCAGGTCGCGGTGATCGTCCAGGGTAAATGGCTTGCCGTAGGCAGTGAAGTTGGCTGTCTTGCTGGCTGGAATATAGGGTGGGTCGCAGTAAATAACCGCGTCATATGCCAGCTGCATAACGTAAGGGATGGTGTGACGAAAATCGCCATCAATGAAAACGGCTTTTGTGTCGTTGGCCTTTTCGGCAAAGCGGCGCATCTCGTCAGTCGGAAAGTAAGGTGCGCCATATTTCCCGAACGGGACGTTATGATCACCCATCTGATTGACGCGATATATCCCGTTAAAGCAATGTCGGTTCAGATACAGAAACAAAGCGGCATAAAGTAAAGCAGTATCAGCCTTGCCCGTATCGCTCCACTGCATGGAGTTAAATAGCGCACGGCGCTTGTAATATTGCTCTTCGTTATTGCCACCCAGGAACATTTCGCGAGCGGTATCAATCAGTCGCTCGGTGTTGGAAGTCAGCACACGAAAGAAATTGATCAGCGCGCGATTGCTATCGCAGAGGATGTAACGGCGGTATTCCGTGTTCATAAACACGGTACCGCTGCCAACGAACGGCTCGATTAAACAATCGGCTTTCGGCAGTTGCATCTGCAGCTGCGGCATGACGCGGGTTTTGCCGCCAGCCCATTTGATAGGTGATTTAGTCATTGCGCGCCTCACAATGATTCGAGGTGCGGGGAGGTCAGGCGCTGCCAGATCTCGCAAACCTGCTCGGCCTGATAGATGGCGTCGGTTAAGGCGTTGTGTGCAACTGAGCGGCGCGGATGGGGGGCGTAACCGATAGCTCCGGCCACTGTAAGCAGCGAGCGGAAGCAGCATTCATTCCAATAAAGCCACGGCAGCATGGAAACGCCTTCGAGCGATGAGCGTTCAAATGCAGATTTGAGGATCGGGAAATCAAACGAACCGCCCTTGCACCACACCTTCAGATTCTTTTTCTTGGTTTCAGGGAATGCGCCTTCAATGAATTTGGCGAAATCCAGCATCACCTCAATTTCATGCGACTTCGCGCCTACCAGCTCGCTGATTGGTTCTTTATCCTGCCTGAGCCACCACATCACCGTGTCGGCGGAGATATGCGCGCCGCGATTCTGCGAGGTTCGCGGATCAATGGTTTGATAGAACGAAGGGCCGGTTTTACCGGTTGATGGTTCGAAGAAAACCGCGCCAATCGCGCAAATCACTGCATTCGGCTGGGTGCTGAGTGTTTCAATGTCGATCATTAAGTGGTTCATTGTTTGCTTTCCTCAGTGATGGTTAATTCGCGGGCGTCAGCCCACTGTTCGATTGATGAATAAATCTCTTCCGGGGTGGCGCTTTCCTTTTTCAACTGGCCAACATAAATACGCAGTAAGCCGAGCAGGTGCGCGCGTTCGTGTTTCCGTGCGTTGATGCTTATTTCCACAAAATCCGGATCGCTTATTCCGCTTTCCAGCTTGATTGACTTACCCCCCCATGCGACCTCCTGAAAAAGGCAAAACGAGTCCCCGGCAAAATGAATACCGTTGTTTTTAACGCTGGTTAATTAGTGGTTAGGGCGCGGCTTTCGTTTAATTGACTTGAATACCCTCTCATGCCAGTAATACAGAAAATCAATAAATGTCATTCGCGCACGCTCATGATTACCGCGAATTGTTTTTTCCAGACCGTAAATAATTAAATCTATTGACGGACTGTCAGGGCTAACGGCAATACGCGCACCGTTTCTCAGGTGAACCGTAAATCCCTGTTCGGCGTTTTCTATCGCCTCACGGATCAGCATCTCCTGTTCCCATGATGTTTTCTCTTCGGTGAAGATACTCATACAGCAAGCCCTACAACTGCTGGTGACGGTACCTCACCATTCATGATGGCGCTAACGAACGGACGAAGCTCGCTGAGGGCGTCATCATCATTCATGCAGAAGGCTGTACCGTAAACGTGCTGGACGCCGCTAGCTAATACGCCGTAATGCGACTCGCGGCCCTGTGGGTTGTTTTCCAGGTTGAAATAATAATCTTCCAGCATTTTATTAATCTGTTCAGCATAAAGGCGTTTCATTTCCCGTTCTCCTAATGATTAATAAAGTGGTGATTGGTGATAATACGGTCTATCGTTTTGCGCGCTTCAGATAATGCAAAGTCAATTCCGAAAGAATCACCATCTTTCATAATTTGATAACGCTTCTTGCCTACCCTGCGCGGTAATACGCGAATGGTGAAGCCGCAACAAATCCCGGCGTGCTTATTTATCCAGGTGACTTTAGGTAGATTATCGCAGTGGTTACCGCGAATGCTTCCCGCGAACTTGCCATGCTGTGAGTGGTGTTTATTCATGTAGGCCCATCCTTAAATAATAAACACCTGGATAAACTTAAGCGTCAGCGCAACAGCGATCGCGCCGATACAGACGCCTGCAATCGCAGTGACCATGAGTACTATTCTTTCTTTCAAATAAGGATTCATACCGTAGCCCCGCCACCAAACATGTTTACGCCCATATCATTCGCCAGCTTATTGGCTTTCTTGATCCAACCTGCTCGCCAGTCCTGTCGCTCAGGGGGTAGTTTCGACGTAGCTTCATGAACCATCTCAAGCCATTCGTTCCACAGAATCAGGAGGCGGCGAGTACTGCCATCAGGGCCAAGTACTTCGCGCTCAGTGACCATCGGTAAAAGGCGGCGATCCATCATGTGACGAACGGCTGACTCCGTTTTGCCGGTTCGACGAGAAAACTCATCAGCGGTGATCGGATCTGGAATCTTAAACAGCGCGCTCAAAACTGCATCTTTCATGTGATAATCTCCATGTTTGGGGTATTACTGCTTTTTTTACCCCGGAAACGGTATTTGCATTTGAATTTTGGATCATACATTTGGAAAACGCAATATGAATTTGCCAATTAGTGAACGCCTCAAGCTCATGAGGGAAAGCGAGCGCATTACCAGCCGCAACGAAGCTGCTGAAATTATTGGAATTCCTCACAATGCGCTTTGGCGTTATGAGACTGGGGAATCAATACCAAAAGGCGACGTAATGATGAAAATTTTAAATACCCCGAGATTTGAAAAGTATGCCCTGTGGTTCATGACCGGAAAGATCGCCCCTGAATCCGGTCAGATCGCGCCGGCTCTCGCACACTTTGGGCAAGACGAAACAACGTCTCAGCCCTCAGACCAGAAAATTGGCTGAGCATCTTTCTTGCTTATCTCTATGAAAATCATCGCGTAACTATCTGTTACGTGACACAAGATCACGTGTTTACCAGAGGTGACAGCTATGACCGTTAAGCTGCTCGATGGTGGACGCTATAAAGTGGATATTAGACCGCGTGGAGCGACAGGACGTCGTATACAGCGGATTTTTAAAAAGAAAGCTGATGCTGTTGCTTTTGAAAAATATGTCATCAGCAATATGCATGACAAAGACTGGCTGGATAAACCAACCGATCACAGGCGGCTAAGTGAGCTGCTTGATAGATGGTGGGAGCTGCACGGCCGAAGCCATAAGTACGGTGAGAAGCGCCAGCGCGAACTTAAGCGGGTAATTAGTGATATGGGCAACCCTCGCCTTTCAAAAATCAATAAGGGGTTTATTGCTGAGTACAGAAGCCAGCGCCTTTATGAAGGGGTTAAGGCTTCCACTGTTAACCGCGACTTGAGTACGTTACGAGGCCTATTCCGTGTATTGACTGAAGCGGAAGATCTCCACGCAGAGAACCCACTAAAAGGGATCACAGATCTCAAGCAGGAAAGGCCCGAAATGTCCTATCTGAGTACTGAAGAGATTGAAAGGCTGCTTTCAGCTTTAAGTGGTGACGCCCGGCGCCTCACTGTTCTGTGTTTAAGCACCGGCGGCCGCTGGGGGGAATCGCTGCTTATGCTGGCTCAGAACATGATGCATGGAAAAGTGACGTTTACCAAAACCAAAAACGGGAAGGCGCGCACCGTCCCCATTTCTGATGAGGTCATGAAATACGTCAAAACCAAAACCACCGGCAGACTCTTCGACGTTGACTATGTCGAATATCGCAAGGTACTAAAGGAGGTAAAGCCAGATCTACCCAAGGGCCAGGCTACGCATGTTTTGCGTCATACCTTTGCAGCGCACTTCATGATCAATGGGGGGAATATCTTGACGTTAAATAAAATATTGGGACATTCGAAAATTGAGCAGACTATGACATATGCGCATTTTTCACCCGACCACCTTAGCGACGCAATTCACCTGAATCCGCTTAGTAATGGCATCCACATTCCATCCACTAAAATGGTGAATAGCGGTTAACGCCGATACCCCAGCAAGCAGCTAACCCCATGATCTATTAAGAATTAGCAAGTAGTTCATGAGGACAACAACCCGGAGTGCTCCGGGTTTTTTTCGTTATTTCGCCGCCTCGTTGATCACCTTTTTAAAGGTCTCCAGCGGGCAGAATCCCTGGTCATCAACCGGACAGCCGTTAAGCGCCAGAGTGACCCGCTGCGGCGGGGTCTGCAGGGTTAACGCGTCGGCGTTACGCAGTTGCTCGGTACTTTGATAGACATACTCAATCTTCATCAGATCGCGATTACCGGCGCTGTCATGCCAGCGCTGAAACAGCAGTTTGCCGCCGATAGGAGTGCGCTCATACTGGCCGGGCAGTTGATAGGGCTTAAAGTCCAGGGCGGTGAGCAGCGAAGCGATATTCGAGTCGTGTCCCACCAGCAGCGTGACTTTCGCCTTGCTGGCTCCCTCGCCCACCAGCGCGTTATCGATATATTTAACCAGCGGTTTGGCGACGTTTTGCGCCACCGCCACCGAGGTAAACAGACTATCCTGATAGCCATTTTTCAGCTTCGACAGCACTTGCCACTGCTTATCGCTGGCGATCTCCCCCCACGCCACCTGATCTTTCGGGAAGCCTTCATAATATTGCAGGGTGAAGGCGTCTACCAGCGAGTTGCCAACCTTCAACGGTCCGGACACTCCCGGCTCCTGCTGATAACCGGCGCTAAAGGTATCTTTACCCTCGCTCAGGGAACAGACCTTCTTCTCTTTGCAGGAGGGTGAGTTGCGGTAATCGATCATCGTCTCCAGCAGCTTGTAGCTCTCGGTCAACTGCATTCCCTGGCGCTCTTTTTCCATCGCCTGCAGCGCTTTCTCGCGAAACGCCGGGGAGTCGTCGGTAATAACCGGGTTGAAGGTCGGGTCCATGGTGCCCATCTGAGGCTGGTGATGCACCGGGATGCCGCAGCCCGGGAACGCGCCGGTGATAAAGAACTGCGCGGTGGCGACGGTGCGCTGCAGGCTGTTAGCGTAGGCATAAACCGCGTTTTCCGGCGGGCACTCGCCGCTGGTCACCAGCTTCTGCTGCGCCAGCCATTCGCGCATATAGTGGCCCATATACACCTCCAGCACACCGCCTTTGGTGGTCAGCTGGCCGCCCGGCACATCCCACTGCGGCCAGGCCTTGGCGGTGGACTGCTCCAGCACGCTGCCGTTATTGGCCAACGGCGCACGCAGGTTGTGACGACTCATGATCAGCACCTGCTGCAGCTGATACCCCTCCGGGGCGGCCGTGTCCTGCGCCTGAGCGCCAGCGGATAACATCACCGCGCCGGCAACGGCGGCGGCAAGTAGACGTTTTTTCATCCCTTCATCCTTAGTCATTTATTATCATCGCGTTAATTGTGCCGGATTTATGACATTTTTCCTGGTAATCGCTCGCAAACTTAGACCGTAGCCGAAAATTTCCCCTGCCGGGCAAAGAGTTTTATAATGAAACAATTAACCTGGAGGCTTTCGTGAAACGTACCCGTCTGGAAAACAGCTGTTGCCCTATCGCCCGCTCCCTCGACGTTATCGGCGACTGGTGGTCGCTGCTGATCGTCCGCGATGCTCTGCGCGGGGTGCGCCGTTTTAGCGAATTCCAGAAAAACCTCGGTATCGCCAAAAACATGCTCGCCGGGCGGCTGAAAATGCTGGTGGATGAAGGCATCCTGCGCCTGCAGCCGGCCTCCGACGGCAGCGCCTGGCAGGAGTATGTCCTGACCGATAAGGGCCGTGCCCTGCAGACGGTGCTGGTCGCCCTCTCCCAGTGGGCAGACGACCATCTGTTCGATCCTGACGAACCGGCGACCCGGCTCATTGACCGCCAGCAGCGCCAGCCCCTGCGTAAGCTGGTCCTGCAGGCGGCAGATGGCCGTGAGCTGGCCCCGGCGGACATCACCATCGCTATCCCGCTGAACGACTAAACGCTGCCCGCGACAGGCAAAAATGAAAAAGTCCTGGCAAAATGGTTGCATTATTAAACCTAATATCTCATGCTGAATTTGGTTTAATAATGCAACCTTTTACGAGGCATTTCTCATGACCCAACCATCGCACACAGCTTTTATCACCGGCGCGTCCTCAGGTATCGGCGCGATCTATGCCGAACGACTCGCCGCCCGCGGCTACAACCTGATCCTCGCCGCCCGTCGTGAAGACCGTCTGCAGGCGCTCGCCGACCAGCTGCAGGCGCGCTACGCCATCCAGGCAAGCATCCTCAAAGCCGATCTTAGCGAAGAGCACGGGATTGCCGCCGTAGAGCAGCGTCTGCAGCAGGATCCCGCCATCGACCTGTTCATTAACAACGCCGGCACCGCGAAATTGGCGGGTTTTCTCGCCAGTACGCCACGCGAGCACCAGGCGATTCATACGCTCAACACCACCGCGCTGCTGCGTCTGAGCTATGCCGCGCTGGCCGCTTTCACCCCACGACGCCGGGGGACGCTGATCAATATTGCCTCTATCCTCGCGCTGCATACGCTGCCGGGCAGCGCAGTCTACAGCGCCAGCAAAGCCTGGGTGTTGAGCTTCACCCGCGGCCTGCAGGAGGAGTTTGCCGACAGCGGCGTGCGTATTCAGGCGGTATTGCCGGCGGCGACCGCTACCGATCTGTGGCCGACCTCCGGCGTGGCGCTGGACGCTCTGCCCAGCGGCACGGTAATGACCACCGAGGATCTGGTTGACGCCGCTCTCAGGGGGCTGGAGATGGGTGAACAGGTCACCTTACCACCGGTTCATGACCTGGGACTGTGGGAGACTTTTGAGCAGTCCAGACTGGCGCTGTTTACCAGCGCGCGAACCGGACAGCCTGCGCCGCGGTATCGATAAGCGGCACCGTGCGGCGGGCGCTACTCCGGTAGCGGAACCGCCGTCAGGGTACAGATCGCCTCGTGCTCGCCGCCGCGGCGATCGGTAATCACCACCTTATCGCCCGCCTTTTTGCCTTCACACGGCTTGAGGACCTGCTCCACGATCCGCTCGCGGCTCGCCTGACGTTCACTTTCAGCCTGACTGGCGAAGGCAGACAGCGCCAACGCTACGCCCAGCAGGCTGAGGGTTTTCTTATACATGACTGACTCTCAGATCGTTCTTATTCGCGGTCAGCGTAACTCGCTGTAGGCCGCACTTCTGTAAAATCACTTAACGGAGTGTTACGCCATTTCAGGTGAAACCCAGGCGGTCACATCCCTGCGGGAAATATTTTATCACAACCCCGCCGCCGGATATTCTCGCGATGAGGCGTCATCTTTCAGACATATCCCGATGTTATCTTCACACAGAGCCCTGTATCTTTTTCCCTTTCCAAACAGAATATTAGGTTGGTCTATGTCGGGTCTTATTCTCTTTATCGTCGCGGTGGCGCTGCTGGGCGTCGCCATCTACAGCCTGGTGTCGTACCTCAAAGAGCGGCGCGCCAGTCAGTTACCTGTCCATAAAAAGAAGAAATAATACCTTCCGTTCCCCACCGTTTTCTGCTGATTTCTTTACCGTCCTGTACTGTCCCTTACCGAAGCCAAAACGAAGGCAGGCCTGCGGGCCTGCTTTCGTTCAGTTTATGCCTCAGAACCTATGACTCCCAGGCCTGCTCCGCTTTAGCGGCATCAAACTGCGGCGGCGGTTTGCGGAAGCGTCGGGTCAGATAAGTCAGGTACAGCAGACCAAGCGCCGCCCACACCAGGCCGAGCGTCAGGGAGGTGGCCTCGAGATTGATCCACAATACCCCGACCGTCAACGCCCCGACCATCGGCAGCAGCAGATAATGCAGTCGATCCTTCCAGGTTTTGTTGTACCCCTTGCGCCGCCAGAAGTGGTTGAACACCGACAGGTTAACGAAGGTGAAGGCCACCAGCGCGCCGAAATTAATCAACGCGGTGGCGGTCACCAGGTCGAAGAACAGCGCCGACAGCGCAACGATGCCCACCATAATCACGTTCAGCGCCGGGGTACGCCATTTCGGATGCACATAGCCAAAAATGCGCTCCGGGAAGACGTTGTCGCGGCCCATCACGTACAGCAGACGGGAGACGCTGGCATGGGAGGCCAGGCCGGACGCCAGGGTGTTAACAAAGGTGGTGCACAGGAAAATCGACTGGAACAGCTTGCCGCCCACGTACAGCGCAATCTCCGGCAGCGCGGCATCGGGGTCTTTAAAGCGATGAATATCCGGGAAGAACAGCTGCATAAAGAACGACGCGACGATAAAGATAATGCCGCCGTACATCGCGGTGAGAAAAATTGCCTTCGGGATCACCCGCGCGGCGTCAGGGGTCTCTTCCGACAGGGTGGTCACCGCGTCGAAGCCGAGAAACGAGAAGCAGACAATGGTCGCGCCGGTAATAATCGGGATCAGATGCGCATTCTGGCTGATAAACGGCTGCAGCGACCAGACGGTACCCACCCCCTCGCCTTTATGCAGCCCCTGCACCACCAGAATGACAAACACCACCATGATCGAAATCTGCACCAGCACGAACAGGGTATTGAAGTTGGCCACCAGGTTAACGCTTTTCAGGTTCGCGGCGGTCAGAATAGCGACAAAGGTCACTACCCACACCCACGGCGGCACTTCGGGGAACAAGGCCGAGAGATAGATCTTCGCCAGCAGGACGTTGATCATCGGCAGAAACAGATAATCCAGCAGCGACGACCAGCCAACCATAAAGCCGACGTGCGGACTGATGGATTTTTGCGCGTAGGTATAGGCGGAACCGGCTTCCGGAAACTGACGCACCAGTTTGCCGTAGCTGATGGCGGTGAACAGCACGCCAGCCAGCGCCAGCAGATAAGACGCCGGAACGTGGCCATTGCTGATGCCCGAGACGATGCCGAAGGTATCAAACACCGTCATTGGCGTCAGATAGGCCAGCCCCATCATCACCACTTGCCAGAGTTTGAGGGATTTACGCAGACGCGGTCTGCCCGCCTGAGCGGCGTTATGCGCCGGAGGATTAATAGCCATCGCCCATACCCCCCTTGCTGTTAACAGTTTGCGGGCCCAACGTCCGCGTGACAAACCTGCTTAGCAAAGGGGTAAGGCATAGATAAAAGGGTAAGACGGACCGGTAAGCGGTAGCTGGCTGGCATCCAATGCGGCCTGAGCGGCCTCCCTCTCCCTGCGGATATTTGAATATCTGCATCATCTCATTTCCTCGTCACACACTGTGTCGTTAACTGAAGCCCCGTTGCCGCCTGCGCTCCTTAACGCGACATCCGGGAAATGGCTGGGCTCCCAGCAAAAACGTCGGCCAGGCTCCGCTCAGGCCGTATGATGCTACTGATTACCAAACTTATGGGCCCCTCGCGGGGCGACCATCAGGCGTTTTTCAACATCCACTCAATTTCGGTTTCTGTGATAAGACGCTCAAACTGCAGTAATTCATCATGCTTACAGGCATGGAAAACATGGCAGAAACGCTCGCCGAGGCGCTCACGCAAATGATCGTTCTGCATAAACTCCCACAGCGCATCGCTCTGGCGGATCGGGAACGGCAGGCCCTCTTGTTCCAGACCGTTACCTTCCACCTCTTCCTGTAAAGGCAGCTGGGGGTTATCCAGCCCGTGCAGAATGCCGGCGAAAATCGCCGCCATCACCAGATACGGGTTGGCGTCCGCCCCCGCGACGCGATACTCCACGCGGTGGTTCTGCCGCTCGCCGCACGGAATACGCAGCGCGACGGTGCGGTTGTTATGCCCCCACGAAGCCTGCGTCGGGACGTACATCCCCGGCTGGAAGCGGCGATACGAGTTCACGTTCGGCGCCAGCAGCGCCATCGAGGCCGGCATCAGATCGATCATCCCGGCCAGCGCGCGTTTGAGCAGCGCAGAGTCTTCCCCATCGCCGTCCACCAGCACGTTTTCCCCTTTATTGTTCAGCATGCTGATGTGGATATGCATCCCACTGCCGGCATGCTCTTCATAAGGCTTCGCCATAAAAGTGGCGTGCATCTTATGCTTCTCCGCCATCAAACGCACGAGACGTTTTAACGCCAGCGCATCATCGCAGGCGTCCAGCACGTTATCGGTATGGTGAAGGTTGATTTCAAACTGGCCCGGCGAGGCTTCCGCCACCGCGCCATCGGCGGGGATCAGCTGCAGTTTGGCCAGCTCGTCGATGTCGTTGAGCACGTCGGCGAAGTGGTTAAGGTTATCGACCGAGTAGACCTGGCTTTGGGTGTTGCGATCGTCAGTGCCCGGCGCACACGGCGGCTGCAGGTAGCCTTCGGCATCGCGTTTGCGGTCCAGTAAATAGAACTCCAGCTCTACCGCTACCACGGGGAACAGCCCGCGCTGGCGCAACTGCTGCCAGAGGCGGTTGAGTACGTTCCGCGGCTCAACGTCAAAGGGAGCGCCATCTTCATCAACCATGGTTAGCTGTACCTGGGCTATCGATTGTGGGTCAGCCGCCGAAGGGGTTAAGGTGCCGGGTACCGGGATGCAGCTGCGATCCGGCTCGCCCATCTCCTGGCCCAGACCGGCCTCTTCCACCACATTGCCGAGAATATCCATCGCAAACACCGAGGCCGGGAAATAACAGCCTTTCTCCAGTTTGCTCAGGCCGGCAACCGGGATGCGCTTGCCGCGGAAGCAGCCGTTCAGGTCAGTGAGGAGGACATCGACATACTGGGTATCAGGGTAGGTTTCGAGGTAGCGCTTCACTTCTTTCGCGAACGCGCTAACCCGTCTCTCTTCCGTTTGCTGAACAAAATTCTCAACTTCTACGATATTGGTTTCCATGATTCACCGCCGTTGGTTGGGTTTCGGTCCTGCACTCAGACCGTTAAATATAATGTCCACCCCATCGACTGTGTATGCAAATAAATTGTTTGTCAAATGTTAAATTAAGTTTGCAAAGGGCTATTTCCACTGCTAGATTGAGAAAATATTGAACGATATGGCCGTTAAACCCGCTATAGCGGTCATAATTTAGTCCACTTTGTGAGGGCGATCATGGAAAATATAATGTACAAGCCAGTTATTGGCGTCGTGATGTGTAGAAACAGGCTTAAGGGTCACCAGACCCAGACCTTGCAAGAAAAGTACCTGAATGCAATTGTGAACGCCGGCGGACTGCCGATTGCCCTGCCGCATGCGCTGGCGGAGCCGGAGCTACTGAACGCGGTCGTTGATAAACTGGACGGGATCTACCTGCCAGGCAGCCCCAGCAATGTGCAGCCGCACCTTTATGGTGAAAACGGCGATGAGCCTGACGCCGACCCCGGGCGTGATCTTCTGAGCATGGCGCTGATTAACGCCGCGCTCGAAAGGCGCATCCCCATTTTCGCCATCTGTCGTGGACTGCAGGAACTGGTTGTCGCCACCGGCGGGACTCTGTATCGTCGTCTGTTCGAGCAGCCTGAGCTCCTTGAACATCGCGAAGATCCTGAACTGCCCGTCGAGCAGCAGTATGCGCCGTCCCATCAGGTTGAGGTTCAGGAAGGAGGATTGCTGTCGCAATTGATACCGGGCTGCAACACGTTTTGGGTAAACTCGCTACATGGGCAAGGGGCAAAAACCCTCAGTCCGCAGCTGCGCGTGGAGGCGCGAGCGCCGGATGGACTGGTGGAAGCGGTCAGCGTGAACGATCATCCTTTCGCGCTGGGCGTACAGTGGCATCCAGAATGGAACAGTAGCGAATACGCCCTGTCGCGTATGTTGTTTGATGGTTTTATCACCGCCTGTCAGGGCCATCATGCTGAAAAGCGGCGGCGCTGACCACTACCGTTAAGGAAATGCAAATATGAGCGATGACGGACTGGCGCCAGGGAAACGTCTGTCAGAGATCCGCCAGCAGCTGGGTCTCTCACAGCGTCGTGCCGCCGAACTGTCTGGGTTAACACATAGTGCCATCAGCACCATAGAGCAGGATAAAGTCAGTCCTGCCATCAGTACGCTGCAAAAGCTGCTGAAAGTCTATGGGCTGTCGCTCTCGGAATTCTTTTCTGAACCCGAAAAGCCGGACGAACCCCAGGTGGTCATTAATCAGGATGACCTGATTGAGATGGGAAGTCAGGGCGTTTCCATGAAGCTGGTTCATAACGGAAATCCGAACCGTACGCTGGCGATGATTTTTGAAACTTACCAGCCTGGAACCACGACCGGGGAGAGGATTAAGCATCAGGGTGAGGAGATAGGCACCATACTGGAAGGTGAGATCGTGCTGACCATTAACGGTCAGTCGTACCACCTGGTGGCTGGACAGAGCTATGCCATTAATACCGGCATTCCGCACAGCTTCAGCAACACCTCGGCAGGCATCTGCCGCATCATCAGTGCCCACACCCCCACCACATTCTGATTATTTCGCCTGAACGAGGTTCAGGCTTACTTCAGGCCTGTCGCGACGGAAAATCTATTTTCGTCGCGGCGAAGAACTCGTAGTAATAACGTCTGCGCCGTACGGAATATTATTTCCTGTTGGCCCTGAAATAATTAACGCCAGTGAATGGCGACTCGCTCCTGAATAATTCGGGTTGCAAACAACCTGTCAAAACTCAGGAGAATAAAACGGTATTCAACTCCGGGGATACGCTATGCCCTGCGCCCGGCGCAGTGCCCCCGTGCAGCCTGAAAACGCCGCACTGATTATTTTGCCGATAATGTTTTTAAGGAGTCATGATGAATTTTCAGCACCTGGCTTACTGGCAGGAAAAAGCGAAAAACCTGGCCATTGAAACACGCTTATTTATTAACGGCGAATATTGCGCCGCGGCCGATAATACCACCTTTGAAACGATCGACCCTGCCGCGCAGCAGACATTAGCCCAGGTCGCCCGCGGTAAAAAAGCCGACGTCGAACGGGCGGTGAAGGCCGCGCGCCAGGCTTTTGATAACGGCGACTGGTCGCAGGCCTCTCCGACCCGGCGTAAAGCGGTTCTCACTCACTTTGCTGATCTGATGGAGGCCCATCGTGAAGAGCTGGCGCTGCTGGAAACGCTGGATACCGGCAAACCGATTCGCCACAGCCTGCGCGACGATATTCCCGGCGCCGCCCGCGCCATTCGCTGGTATGCCGAAGCGCTGGATAAAGTCTATGGCGAAGTGGCCCCCACCGGCAGCAACGAGCTGGCGATGATCGTTCGCGAACCAATTGGCGTGATCGCCGCGGTGGTGCCGTGGAACTTCCCGCTGCTGCTGGCCTGCTGGAAACTCGGCCCGGCGCTGGCGGCGGGCAATAGCGTAATCCTCAAACCCTCGGAAAAATCGCCGCTCACCGCCCTGCGTCTGGCCGGGCTGGCGAAAGAGGCCGGCCTGCCGGACGGCGTGTTGAACGTGGTCAGCGGCTTTGGCCACGAGGCCGGGCAGGCGCTGGCCCTGCATCCTGATGTTGAAGTCATCACCTTCACCGGCTCCACCCGCACCGGCAAGCAGCTGCTGAAAGACGCCGGCGACAGCAATATGAAGCGCGTGTGGCTGGAAGCGGGCGGCAAGAGCGCCAACATTGTCTTCGCCGATTGCCCGGATCTGCAACAAGCGGTCAGCGCCACCGCCGGCGGCATCTTCTACAACCAGGGACAGGTGTGCATCGCCGGGACCCGTCTGCTGCTCGAGGAGAGCATCGCTGACGAGTTCCTGGCGCGGCTGAAAGCTGAGGCGCAACACTGGCAGCCGGGCAACCCGCTCGATCCGGACACCACCATGGGCATGCTGATTGACAATACCCATGCCGACAACGTGCATAGTTTTATTCGCGGCGGCGAAAGCCAAAGCACCCTGTTCCTCGACGGACGGAAAAACCCGTGGCCTGCCGCCGTTGGCCCGACCATTTTCGTTGACGTCGACCCGGCATCAACCCTCAGCCGGGAAGAGATCTTCGGCCCGGTGCTGGTGGTGACCCGCTTCAAAAGCGAAGAAGAGGCGCTAAAGCTCGCCAATGACAGCGACTACGGCTTGGGCGCCGCGGTGTGGACCCGCGATCTCTCCCGCGCCCACCGCATGAGCCGCCGCCTGAAGGCCGGCTCGGTCTTCGTCAACAACTATAACGATGGTGATATGACCGTTCCGTTCGGCGGCTACAAGCAGAGCGGCAACGGGCGCGATAAATCGCTGCACGCACTGGAAAAATTCACCGAACTGAAAACCATCTGGATTGCCCTGGAGTCTTGATCATGACTGAACATACCACTAGCTACTATGCCGCCAGCGCCAACAAGTATGAACCGTTCCCGACGCTGGAGGGATCCATCAACTGTGACGTCTGCGTCGTCGGCGGCGGCTACACCGGCCTCTCGTCTGCCCTGCATCTGGCCGAAATGGGCTACGACGTGGTGGTGCTGGAAGGGGCGCGCATCGGCTTCGGCGCCAGCGGCCGCAACGGCGGTCAGCTGGTCAACTCCTATAGCCGCGATATCGACGTCATTGAAAAGAACTACGGCCCGGATGCGGCAAAAATGCTCGGCAGCATGAAGTTCGAAGGCGGCGATATCATCCGCGAACGCATCCAGCGGTATCAGATCCAGTGCGATTACCGCCCGGGCGGCCTGTTCGTGGCGATGAACCATAAACAGCTGGAAACCCTGGAAGAGCAGAAAGCCAACTGGGAGCGCTACGGCAACACCCAGCTGGAGCTGCTGGACAGAGAGGCCATTCGTCGCGAAGTGGACAGCGACCGCTACGTCGGCGCCCTGCTCGACCACAGCGGCGGCCATATTCACCCGCTGAACCTTGCCATCGGCGAAGCGGATGCCATTCGCCTGAACGGCGGCCGGGTGTATGAGCAGTCGCCGGTCACCCGCATCCAGCACACCAGCCCGGCGGTGGTCAGCACCGCGCGCGGCCAGGTCACCGCGCGCTACGTGATCGTCGCCGGCAACGCCTATCTCGGCGATAAACTGGAGCCGGAGCTGGCGAAACGCAGCATGCCGTGCGGCACCCAGGTGGTCACTACCGCTCCGCTGTCGGAAGAGGTCGCCCGCTCGCTGATCCCGAAAAACTACTGTGTGGAAGACTGTAACTACCTGCTGGACTACTACCGTCTGACCGGCGACAACCGTCTGCTGTACGGCGGCGGCGTGGTCTACGGCGCGCGCGATCCGGACGACGTGGAGCGGCTGATTATGCCGAAACTGCTGAAAACCTTCCCGCAGCTGCAGGGGGTGAAGATTGACTACCGCTGGACGGGCAACTTCCTGCTAACCCTGTCGCGGATGCCGCAGTTCGGGCGTCTCGATAACAATATTTACTACATGCAGGGCTACAGCGGCCACGGCGTGACCTGTACCCACCTTGCCGGACGCTTGATTTCAGAACTGCTGCGCGGCGACGCCGAGCGTTTCGACGCCTTCGCCAAACTGCCGCACTACCCGTTCCCGGGCGGCCGCAGCCTGCGCATTCCTTTTACCGCCATGGGCGCCGCCTACTACAGCCTGCGCGACCGCCTTGGGGTTTAATCGCCTCTGCCGACGGCGCTGGCCGTCGGCTCATGCTGCGGATAGTGCAGCTGAAAGTAGTGGCGCAGAAACTCCACGGTGGTGCGGATTTTGGCCGACGTCGCCAGCCGGGAGACGTAAACCGCCCAGACGTTGGCCGGCTGCCAGTAGTCCGGCAGCACCTGCACCAGATGTCCGCTGGCGATATTCTCCCGGACGTCCCACCACGAACGGAGCGCAATCCCCTGCCCGTCCAGACACCACTGATGCACAATCTCTCCATGGTTGGAGGAGAGCGGCCCGGTCACCTTGATCGCGTGCTGGCCCTCTTTGCTGTGCAATTGCCAGACGCCAAACGGATGGTCGCGCTCTTTAATCACCAGGCAGGGTAAGGCTGCCAGGTCACTTAGCTGCTTCGGCTGCGGATGGCGGGCAAGAAACTGCGGCGACGCGCAGAGAATACGGTGGTTGGTCGCCAGCTTGCGGGCGATCAGATTCGGCGCGATATCGTCGCCGACGCGAATATCGAGATCCACCCCTTCATTGACTAAATCCACCAGCCGGTCCTGGACATCGAAACGCAGCTCCAGCTGCGGGTACTGGAGAGCCAGCGCCGACAGCGCCGGGGCGACAACCCGACGGCCAAAGCCGAAGCTACTGATAATACGCAGCGTTCCCTGCGGTACCTGGCGCACGTCGGAAAGCTCATCCATCATCTCATCGACATCCTGCAAAATGCGCTGCGCCCATTCATAGATCCGCTCCCCCTCTTCGGTAATGGTGACCCGGCGGGTGGTCCGGTGCAGTAACATCACATTCAGGGTTTGCTCCAGCAGCGAAACCCGCTTGCTGACGAACGCCGGCGATACGCCAAGCTCCTCGGCGGCGGCGGCGAACCCGGCCCGGCGAGCGACCAGCATAAAGACGCGTAAATCATTTAGCAGCGGCAGATTATTCATGATCTGTGTTTTATGTTTCACCAGTTAGCGTGATTAATTATGAACCAGTCAATTATAGGATAGGCAGGTGGTCAAACATCATCGTTAAAAAGTGAGAACCGGAATGAAAAAAACCTGTCGTATTGCCGCCATCCCGGGTGACGGAATTGGCAAAGAAGTTCTGCCTGAAGGGATTCGCGTGCTGCAAGCCGCCGCACAGCGTTGGGATCTGTCGCTGAGCTTCGAGCAGATGGAGTGGGCAAGCTGCGAATATTACGCCCATCATGGCAAGATGATGCCGGACGACTGGCGCGAGCAGCTGCAGGGCTTCGATGCTATCTACTTCGGCGCCGTCGGCTGGCCGGATACCGTTCCCGACCACATTTCGCTGTGGGGGTCGCTGCTGAAGTTCCGCCGCGAGTTTGACCAATACGTCAACCTGCGCCCGGTGCGCCTGTTCCCCGGCGTCCCCTGCCCGCTGGCGGGTAAAAAGGCCGGCGATATCGATTTTTACGTGGTGCGCGAAAATACCGAAGGCGAATATTCCGCCCTGGGCGGCCGCGCCAATGAAGGCACCGAGCATGAAGTGGTGATTCAGGAGTCGGTCTTCACCCGCCGCGGCGTGGACCGGATCCTGCGCTACGCCTTCGAACTGGCGCAAAGCCGCCCACGCAAAACGCTGACCTCCGCAACCAAATCCAATGGCCTGGCCATCAGCATGCCCTATTGGGATGAGCGGGTGGAAGAGATGGCCAAAAACTATCCCGAAATTCGCTGGGACAAGCAGCATATCGATATCCTGTGTGCCCGTTTCGTGCTGCAGCCGGAGCGTTTCGACGTGGTGGTCGGCTCCAACCTGTTCGGCGATATTCTCTCCGATCTCGGCCCGGCCTGTACCGGCACTATCGGCATTGCGCCGTCGGCCAATCTCAATCCGGAGCGCAATTTCCCGTCGCTGTTCGAACCGGTTCACGGGTCGGCGCCGGATATTTACGGTAAAAATATCGCCAACCCGATCGCCACCGTTTGGGCCGGGGCGATGATGCTCGATTTCCTCGGCAACGGCGATGAGCGCTACCACGCCGCTCACGATGGCATTCTGGCGGCGATTGAGCAGACGATCGCCTGCGGACCGAAAACTCCGGACATGAAAGGCAGTGCCTCAACGCAGCAGGTTAGCGAGGCTATCTGCAAGGCCATTTTGGCGTAATTACTCCGCCGCTCCCCGGTGGCGCTGCGCTTACCGGGGCTACAATCGCGCGATAATGTAGTGTGTAGGCCGGGTAAGGCACAGCCGCCACCCGGCAAAAAAAACGGCACAGCAAGTAGCCCGGGTAAGGCGCAGCCGCTACCCGGGAAAACCCGCGCGCCTGGTCCGCCAACTCCCCTCTCTTTTCGCTATGCAGAATCCCCCACGATTGACAAGTGAACCGCATCACAGCGGTGAACTTTATTAATTCCTGAAAGGACAGAACCTGCGCCAATTCACCTTTTATTATTTCCGTTTCGTGTTTTATTGCTTCACGAAACGGCCAATTGTTTAATTCATGTAACGAAGAAATAATCCAATTGTTAATAGCATCTTGCTACGAACCCTGACCCTACAGCGTGATAACAACGACAGGCTAAAGCCACCGACGGGCAATCATGCCCAGGAGATCACTCATGTTGAGCAACGTAAAGAAAAAAGATGTGCCGCTGATTGCCATCAGCCTGGCGGCCATTGTTTTCATCGCCGCTACATTAAGTCTCTTCCCCCAGCAAACCGCGCAGGCGGCTGATTCGATTTTTAACGGCGTGACCCGCCTGCTGGGTTCCACGGTACAGGTACTGGTGCTGCTGGCGCTGGGACTGGTGTTGTATCTGGCCACCAGCAAATACGGCAATATCCGTCTCGGCGAAGGTAAAGTCGAATACAGTACCCTCTCATGGCTGTTTATGTTTATCTGCGCCGGTCTCGGCTCCTCCACGCTGTACTGGGGCGTTGCCGAATGGGCTTATTACTACCAGACCCCGGGCCTGAACATTGCCCCGCAATCGCCGAAAGCGCTGGAATACAGCATCCCTTACTCTTTCTTCCACTGGGGCGTAAGCGCCTGGGCAACCTATACCCTCGCCTCGCTGATCATGGCCTATCACTTCCACGTGCGGAAAAATAAAGGCCTCAGCCTCTCCGGGATCGTTTCAGCGATCACCGGCGTTAATCCGCAAGGTTTCTGGGGCCGTCTGGTCGATCTGATGTTCCTGATCGCTACCGTCGGCGCGTTAACCATTTCGCTGGTAGTCACCGCCGCCACCTTCACCCGCGGCCTGTCAGCGCTGACCGGACTGCCGGATAACTTCACCATGCAGGCATTTGTGATCCTGCTCTCCGGCGGTATTTTCTGCATGAGTTCGTGGATTGGCATCAACAACGGCCTGCAGCGCCTGAGCAAAATGGTCGGCTGGGGGGCGTTTCTGCTGCCGTTGGTGGTATTACTGGTTGGCCCGACCGAATTCATCACCAATAACATCATTAACGCCGTCGGCCTGACGACCCAAAACTTCCTGCAGATGAGCCTGTTTACCGACCCGCTCGGCGACGGCGCCTTTACCCGCAACTGGACCGTCTTCTACTGGCTGTGGTGGATCTCCTACACCCCAGGCGTGGCGATGTTCGTCACCCGCGTCTCCCGCGGGCGCAAAATCAAAGAGGTGATCTGGGGACTGCTCCTCGGTAGCACCGCCGGCTGCTGGTTTTTCTTCGGGGTGATGGAAAGCTACGCCATGCACCAGTTCGTTAACGGCGTGATTAACGTACCACAGGTGATGCAGACTCTCGGCGGCGAAACCGCCGTCCAGCAGGTCCTGATGTCGCTGCCGGCAGGTAAGCTGTTCCTCGCCGCCTATCTGTTCGTGATGATTGTATTCCTCGCCTCGCACATGGATGCGGTGGCCTACACCATGGCGGCGACCAGTACCCGCAACCTGCGCGAAGGCGAGGATCCGGATCGCGGCATGCGCCTGTTCTGGTGCGTGGTGATCACCCTCATCCCGCTGTCGATTCTGTTTACCGGCGCTTCGCTTGAGACCATGAAAACCACCGTGGTGCTGACCGCCCTACCGTTCCTGGCCATTTTACTGATTAAAACCGGCGGCTTCGTGCGCTGGTTAAAACAGGACTACGCCCACGTTCCGGTCCATCAGATAGAAACCCATACCCCCGAGCCCATTATTAAAGCCGAGACGCTGCCGGTTGGCGCGGTACTCAAAGGCGACGGCCAGTCGCTGTAAAACCTCTTACTGACAATAATCACAAGGAGACCCTACATGAGCAATTTGAGCCCTGACTTCACCCTGCCGATTAACTTTTGCGCTAATCCGCAGGATGCCTGGACCATTCCGGCCCGTTTTTATACCGACAGCCAGGCGTTTGAGCACGAGAAAGAGCGCATCTTCGCCAATAGCTGGATTTGCGTCGCCCACGGCAGCGAGGTCGCCCGGCCGAACGATTACATTACCCGGGAGATCATCGGCGAAAATATCGTTATCGTCCGCGGCCGCGACAACATTCTGCGCGCCTTCTATAACGTCTGCCCGCACCGCGGCCACCAGCTACTGAGCGGCGAGGGCAAAGCCAAAAACGTGATTACCTGCCCCTATCACGCCTGGGCCTTCAAGCTGGACGGCAATCTCGCCCACGCCCGCAACTGCGAAAACGTGGCGAATTTCGATAGCGAAAAGGCAACGCTGGTGCCGGTTCGCCTGGAAGAGTATGCCGGCTTTGTGTTTATCAATATGAATCCGGAAGCGGAGAGTGTGGAAACGCAGCTACCGGGGCTGCAGGACAAAGTGCTGGAAGCCTGTCCGGACGTGCATGATCTGAAACTGGCGGCGCGCTTTACCACCCTCACCCCGGCGAACTGGAAAAATATCGTCGATAACTATCTGGAATGTTACCACTGCGGTCCGGCGCACCCGGGCTTCTCGGATTCCGTCCAGGTTGACCGCTACTGGCACACCATGCACGGCAAATGGACGCTGCAGTATGGCTTCGCCAAACCGTCCGAGCAGTCGTTTAAATTCGAAGAGGGTACCGACGCCGCGTTTCACGGTTTCTGGCTGTGGCCGTGCACCATGTTCAACGTCACGCCGATCAAGGGCATGATGACCGTTATCTATGAATTCCCGGTGGATGAAGAGACCACTCTGCAGAATTACGACATCTATTTCACCAACGAAGAGCTGACTGACGATCAGAAAGCGCTGATTGAGTGGTATCGCGACGTGTTCCGCCCGGAAGATTTACGCCTGGTGGAAAGCGTACAGAAGGGGCTGAAGTCCCGCGGCTATCGCGGCCAGGGGCGCATTATGGCGGATAACAGCGGCAGCGGTATCTCCGAGCACGGGATCGCGCATTTCCACAATCTGGTCGCCCAGGTGTTCCAGCCGTAATCGTTGAAGGAGCTTGCTATGTCTGTGTTTCACTCAGATCTGTTTCGCCAGCAGGCGCTGATTGCCGGAAGCTGGCGCGACGCCGCCGACGGCACGACGCTTGCCGTCAGCAATCCTTCCACCGGCGCGACGCTCGGCCAGATCCCCAATATGGGGCGTGCGGAAGCGCAACAGGCAGTGGATGCCGCCGCGGCCGCGCTGCCGGGCTGGCGCGCGTTCACCGCCGCCCAGCGCGCCGCGCTATTGAAAAACTGGCACCGCCTGATCCTCGAAAACAAGACCGCGCTGGCGCAGATCATGACCGCCGAGCAGGGCAAGCCGCTGGCGGAAGCGGAAGGCGAAATCGCCTATGCCGCCTCGTTTATCGAGTGGTTTGCCGAACAAGGGAAACGCGCCAACGGCGAGATAATCCCCTCCCCCGGCGCCGATAAACGCCTGATGGTGATCCGCCAGGGGGTAGGCGTCTGCGCGGCGATCACCCCGTGGAACTTCCCGGCGGCGATGATCACCCGGAAGGCCGGCCCGGCGCTGGCCGCGGGTTGTACGATGGTGATTAAGCCGGCTAACGAAACGCCGTTTACCGCGCTGGCGATGGCTGAGCTGGCGAATCAGGCCGGGATCCCGCAGGGCGTCATTAACGTCGTTACCGGCCAGTCGCGAGAGATTGGCGCGGTGTTCACCGGCGATGAGCGGGTGCGTAAGCTCTCCTTTACCGGTTCGACCGAAGTTGGCCGCGTGCTGATGCGCCAGTGCGCGGAATCCATCAAAAAGCTCTCTTTAGAGCTCGGCGGTAACGCGCCGTTTATCGTCTTTGACGACGCCGATATCGATAAAGCGGTCGAGGGCGCGCTGATCGCCAAGTTCCGTAACGCCGGGCAAACCTGCGTCTGCGTCAACCGCTTCTATATTCATCGCGCCATCTACGACCAATTCTGCGATAAATTCGTCGCTCGCGTCGCCGCCCTGAAAGTGGGCGATGGCAGCGAGTCCGATGTACAGATTGGCCCGCTGATCAACGCCGACGCCGGGCGCAAAGTGCAGTCCCTGCTCGACGACGCCCTGAGCCGCGGCGCCACGCTGTTAACTGGCGGTAAAGCGCATCCGCTGGGCGGTAATTTCTTCACCCCTACGGTGATCGGCGACGTACAGCCGGGGTCACTGCTGCTGCAGGAAGAGATCTTCGGCCCGGTGGCCGCTTTGGTGAAATTTGACGATGAGCAGCAGGTCATCGAGCAGGCGAATAACACCATCTACGGCCTCGCCTCCTATTTTTACAGTAACGATGCCGCCCGTATCTGGCGCGTCTCCGAGCAGCTGGAATACGGCATGGTCGGTATCAATACCGGGCTAATTTCCAACGAAGTCGCACCGTTTGGCGGGGTAAAGCAGTCCGGTCTTGGCCGCGAAGGGTCGGAACACGGAATCGAAGATTACCTGGAGATGAAGTATCTCTGCCAGGGGTTGTAAATGTGCTCTCCCGGCGATGGCGCTAGCCACGCCGGGATTTTTTGATGGAGTTCAGCGATGTCTGATTATCAAATGTTTGAGGCGGTCGTTCGCGATGTTGAACAGATCACCCCTCTTGTGAAGCGTTTTACGCTGGTGTCGCCGACCGGCGCCCCGCTGCCGGCATTCAGCGGCGGCAGCCATATTATCGTCCAGATGCAGGATGGCGAGCAGCGCTACAGTAACGCCTATTCGCTGATGAGCTCGCCGCTGGATACCACCAGCTGGCAGATTGCGGTGCGTCTTGAGTCGCCTTCCAAAGGCGGCTCGCGTTTTATGCACCAGCGGGTGCGCCCGGGCGATACCCTGACGGTGTCCACGCCCAACAATCTGTTCGCCATCGAACCACAGGCGCGAAAACATCTGCTGATCGCCGGCGGCATCGGCATTACGCCATTCTTATCGCATATTCCGGAACTGGAACAGCGGCAGGCCGACTGGCAGCTGCATTACTGTTTTCACGACGCCGACAGTAATGCTTTCGTCGATACGCTACGCGCTGCGCCATGGCGCGATCGGGTCAATGTTCATGTATCAGCGCTCGGCAGCCGTCTCGACCTACCGCGCCTGTTCGCCGACCTCGAGCCAGGAACCCACGTGTATACCTGCGGCCCAGCGGCGCTTAACGAGGCGGTGAAAGCCGCCGCAGAACGCCATCAGGTGCCCGCCAGCCAGCTGCACTTTGAGCAGTTTATCCTTGAGGATAAAAGCGGAGAGGCATTTACTCTGGTGCTGGCGCGTTCCGGACGCGAATTTACCGTGCCGCAGGATATGACCATTTTGCAGGTGATCGAGAATAACAAAGCGGCGAAGGTCGAATGCCTGTGCCGAGAAGGGGTGTGCGGCACCTGCGAAACGATGATTCTGGAGGGGGAAGCCGACCACCGCGATCAGTATTACAGCGAGGAAGAGAAAGCCAGCCAGCAGAGTATGCTGATCTGCTGCTCGCGCGCTAAAGGCGGCCGGTTAGTGCTGGATTTGTAAAGCGCACACCGGCAAAACGGCGGTGAGATGGACTGACCCCGCGGAATTGTTCCAACGTACTACCACTCCATGGCGACGAGGTCAGTGGCGCGGATACTATCGGCTTCATCCTCCGCCTGATTAGCTTTCTGTGCGGCACCGGCGATAGCCGGCGCCGCCTGCTCAGGGTTTAGCCGCTAAATACCCGCGCCTTGCCGCTGACCGTCAGTCGCACCATCGCGCCGGGCTGCCACGCGGCCTGGCTGACGGTGCGATCGCCAAGAAACAACGCCGTCTCTTCATCCACCGGCTGCGAGTGATTGCCTTTTCCCTGGCGCTGATGGTATTTCTTGCTGGCGTGTTCGTCATTAACTGGCAACCGGGTCCTGACACTTAGCCCTGAGTCTTTGCCTGATGACCCTCTGTTACTGCTCCCGGCCAGAATGATGGTCAATAAGCGGCCGGTGCTGATCTATCAGACGCGCTTAGCGCCGATCAGGGTGATTGTCACGATCAGCGACATCCATCTGCGCGATGCGCTATATAGCGATACCGATGACAACGGGCTGGCACTCTGGGTGCAGAACCAAATGATTGCCAGATATGGCGATGTTAAGCCGCTGGCTGCGGACCCACACCAGGAGGTATTTACCTCGCCCGCTGGCAAAACAGCACGACGCCAGCGCGCTCGCCCGCGGAATTTATTCCGTTGGCCGAACGTACCGGCTTAATTATTCCCCTAACCCGCAGCCTGACGGCGCAGGTCAACGCGCAGATGAGACCACTCTTTAGTAAACTACCGGATGGGTTTCATATTGGCCTGAATATCAGCGTGTCACATATTAACGCGCCGACGTTTATCGATGACTGCCTGCACTATCAGCGCGGCTTTGAGGGTAAAGCGGTGAAGCTGATGCTGGAGATCACGGAGCAGGAGCCGCTGTTGCTCAACGGGGCGGTTGTGGACAAGCTCAATACGTTACACTCCCGCGGGTTTTCCATCGCGCTGGACAACTTTGGCACCGGCTATTCCGGGCTTTCCTGTCGCCACGAGCTGGTTTTCGACTATATCAAAATCGATCAGAGTTTTGTCGGCCGGGTAACCGGGGAGGCGCCGACAATCAAGCTGCTGGACTGCGTGATAGAGATGGCGCGGACGCTGTCACTGCGCATCATTGCCGAGGGCGTCGAAACCGAGGCCCAACGGGATTATCTTAATCGCCAGAATATTCATCTGCTGCAGGGCTACTATTTCTGAAAGCCGATGCCCTACGTCGCGCTGGTCATGCTCCTGCTGAGCAAACCGAAGGCGCGGATTGTCGAAGAATAAGCGGGCGTTGTGAAAAGTCCTGCCATGCGACGGGCTATGTATCCGTCAGCGCTGTGGGAATGAAAACGTCGTCGGTCGCTGTCCGGGTCATGCACGACCGACCGGACAAAGCAAGAAGGGGTTACCTTTCGGTAACCCCTTCTTTTATATGGCGGAAGCGCAGAGATTCGAACTCTGGAACCCTTTCGGGTCGCCGGTTTTCAAGACCGGTGCCTTCAACCGCTCGGCCACACTTCCGGTGTGAGGCGCACTATAAACACCTCGGCGGATGCTGTAAAGCATCATTTTGATCAACTGCCTTAAAAACAAACAATTTTGTGTTATTCGTCTGAATTTCAGGCAGTTTGCACAGAAAATCAACGCCCATCGCCGCTGGCGGATGGGTGTTTTTTAATGTACATGTCTTTGGTGTAGTAATACCCCAGCTTATCCGGCGTGAAGCCCCCTACCCAAGGTTTCACCAGATGAGTACGTACATAGTGATAGACCGGAATGGCGGGAACATCCTGCGCCAGCAGATCTTCCGCCTGCTGATAGTATTTGCCCCGGGTCGCCACGTCGGAGGCTTTCGCCGCATTGCGCAGGGCCTCATCGTAAGCAGGGTTGCTGTACTGACTGGTGTTCTCGCTATCACCGGTACGGAAAGTATTGAGGAAGGTGGCGGCATCGTCGTAGTCGGCAATCCACGCGTAGCGGACGGCGTCGAAGTTATGCGTATGCATGGTATCCAGCATCGTCTTCCACTCCTGGTTCTGTAGCTTCGCCTCGACGCCGAGGTTTTTCTTCCACATAGAGCTGGCGGCAATGGCGATACGCTGGTGCGACTCAGAGGTGTTATAGAGCAGGGTAAAGACCAGCGGATGGCTTTCATCATACCCCGCCTGCGCCAGCAGTTTTTTCGCCTCGGCAATCCGTTTCTCACGCGGCCAGCTGGCGTAGTCCGGGTTATGCAGCGTCACGCCGCCGATATCCGGCTGACCGATCAGCCAGGCCGGGCGCTGGCCCTGGCCAAGCACTTTTCCGGCAATGATATCTTTATCAAGCGCCATATTCAGCGCGCGACGCACACGGGCGTCGTTAAACGGCGGCCGGGTAGTATTGAATTCGTAGTAATAGGTCGCCAGCTGCGGCGAAACGTCCAGCTGGTCGCCCATGGTTTTCTGCAACTGCGCAAACTGATTGATCGGCACCGTATAGACAATATCAATCTCCCCTGCTTTGTAGCGGTTGACATCGGCGGCCTCCGAAGAGATTGGCAGGTAAGTCACTTTATTAATAACGGTATGCGCATTATCCCAGTACTTTGCATTACGTTCAGCCACCAGCCGCTCATTCACCACCCATTGGGACAGCTTATACGGGCCGCTGGTGACGATATGCTCTGGTCGGGTCCATTTATCGGCATACCGCTCCACCAGCACTTTGTCGATCGGTACCAGCGAAGGGTGCGCCAGCATCGCCAGGAAGGCGGCATTCGGCTGGGTCAGAGTGACCTGCAGCGTGGTGTCGTTCAGCGCTTTCACCCCCAACGTCTCGGGTCCCTTTTGCCCGAGGGCAATCTCGCGGGCGTTGGCGATATGCATATTGCCAGGGTAGCTCGCGTAGGGGGAGGCTGTTGCCGGCGAGACCAGCCGTTGCCAGCTCCAGACGATATCCTGCGCTGTAATGGCAGTGCCGTCGGACCAGGTCAGACCGGGGCGTAAATGAAAGGTCCATAACAGGTTGTCTTTGTTTTCCCAGCGTTCCGCCAGTCGCGGCTGGATCGCCCCCGCTGGCGACACGTTAACCAGCCCTTCAAAGAGATCGCTAATGATATTGAATTCAACATCGCTCTCGACTTTATGCGGATCGAGTGACGCCGGTTCACTGCCGTTATTTCTGACCAGCTCCTGCTTTTCCGCCAGCTGGGTGCCCGGCGGCACCTGCGCCGCCAGCGCCCCGCCGCTCATAGCCAGCATACTGACAGCCAGGAGTGTTCGGGTGATGTGATTTTTTTTGTGTAATGTCATTTCCCTTTGCCTTTGACGTACGGGGTAATCCCCCTCTTCCACACTTAGTCGCAGAACTGCCATAAGGCAATATTTTTCAGTGACCTATAAGATTTCGATCGGCTCAGCGACGCGAAAAGCGAAAATATATCGCTTTTCCCTATCTATATAGAATTTTATGCCAGGCAAAAGCGGTAAAAACTAAGTAAAGATGGGTAAAAGCATTAGGGCTTCACGCTTGTTTTTCTTATTCTTTATCCCTAATTACATCTGTCATAAGAGAGTGACTCATGGATCGCATAATTACATCATCGCGTGACCGTTCCTCGCTGCTCAGCACGCACAAGGTTCTGCGTAACACCTACTTCCTGCTCAGCCTGACGCTGGCGTTTTCCGCTATCACCGCCACCGCCAGCACAGTGCTGATGCTCCCTTCGCCGGGTCTCATTTTGACCCTCGTGGGGATGTACGGTCTGATGTTCCTGACCTACAAAACGGCGAATAAACCCACCGGGATTATTTCCGCCTTCGCCTTCACCGGGTTCCTCGGCTATATCCTTGGGCCGATGCTGAACGCGTATCTTTCTGCCGGCATGGGCGATTTAATCGGCCTGGCGCTGGGCGGCACGGCGCTGGTCTTCTTCTGCTGCTCGGCCTACGTGCTGACGACGCGTAAAGACATGTCATTCCTTGGCGGGATGCTGATGGCCGGCGTGGTGGTCGTCCTGATTGGTATGGTCGCTAACCTGTTCCTGCAGCTGCCGGCGCTGCACCTGGCGATTAGCGCGGTGTTCATCCTGATCTCTTCGGGCGCCATCCTGTTCGAGACCAGCAACATTATCCGCGGCGGTGAAACCAACTATATCCGCGCGACGGTCAGTCTGTATGTCTCGCTGTACAACATTTTTGTCAGCCTGCTGAGCATCCTGGGCTTCGCCAGCCGGGACTAACCGCTCCCCTGCTTAACAGAGGCCTCGCTTATGCGGGGCCTTTTTTTTTGCTACACTGCGGCCAGTTTCAGGCGGTATGTGAAAAATCATGTTTATTTTTGAAGGCAACGAAATTGAAACGGATAGCGAAGGCTATCTGAAAGATACCACCCAGTGGAGCGAGGCGATGGCGGAAGTCATTGCCGCGCAGGAAGGGATAACGCTCGCCGTTGAACACTGGGAAGTAGTACGCTTTGTGCGCGAGTTTTACCTTGAATTTAACACCTCCCCGGCGATCCGTATGCTGGTCAAGGCGATGGCCAACAAGTTTGGCGAAGAGAAAGGCAACAGCCGCTATCTCTATCGCCTGTTCCCGAAAGGACCCGCCAAACAGGCGACTAAAATCGCCGGCTTGCCGAAGCCGGTGAAGTGCATCTAATAGAGGATCGCGAATTTGTCCCAGCTGCGGGTGGGTTGATGGGGCTCGGTTAACACTCGGTCAACCCGCGCGCTGCGCGGCCCCCCGGCTTTAAGCCAGGCGATGAGTTTTTCCACCTGCTCCGCCTCGCCGCAGGCAAGCACTTCCACCCCGCCGTCATCCAGATTACGGGCATAACCGGTCACCCCCAGCTGCAGCGCTTCCCGCTGCGTGGAATAGCGAAATCCCACGCCCTGAACCGAACCGTAAACCCAAATCAAAACACTAATACAAGCACTATTCATGATAACCTCACTTATCATTATGAACCAGATGTTGCAGCATCCATATGATTTAAAATGATTTTCATTCAAAACTAATCAAAACCGACTTAGATATAACTTTAGTACCATTCCATTCATCTTTGTAAATGCTAGTATCGATACCCACACCGGGATGCAGTTCTAAACCTGTACCCATAACAAGATTTTGATACTTAGCAGACGGTTCTCGGTTGTAATAGTAGCGTGCCTACATGTACACAAAACCAGCAGAACCCTATGAAACTATCCATGCACCATATGATGAGTACTCGCGTGGACGATCAGTAATCTTCTATTCAAATTCAAAACCTTAATATGTACCTATATACGCTTCAGATGTATTACTCTTACAGTATGGTGGCACCAGTAGCACCTATGCTATCACCTTTGTAGCTATTAAAAATAAAGTCTTAATCATCTTATGATAATTTCTTATCAGAACAAATCAAATATATTACTCTAATTTGAAATGCAGATTCCTTTTTTATAATCCTTGCCATATAATATTCTTGTACAATCTATGTACGGAGATTTAGGAAAATAACATGACAGATGCACAATTTGAATTAGACTACCCTCGGGAAAAATATGAGTATGTTAGAACCAGAATGCGTACTAAAGGAACAATGGGCCAAACAGAAATTGAGCACTTTGATATTGTATCAAAAGCAACAGGTGAAATTGTACTTAAAGCTACCAGAACCGAACATACCCAATTAAGAGGTTTAACAACGACTGTTAATTGGGATTGGTAATAAAAAAGCACCACCAAATTTATTTAAGTGGACTTAGCATTAACAAAAAAACCTGTATTCATTTTTTATGGATACAGGTTTTTTGTAATTAACCAAAGAAATCATCAATTTTTTTTAAGAGTTTATGATCTGGTTTAGAGATAATCAGTACGATACCCTTGGCAGTTTGCTTAATTGATTTTGTATGCTTCTTTGCAACTTCAGGTAGTCGTTGATGATCCAGTACTTGATAACCCCCTCGCACTGGCTTTAGTACTCCATCGCTGACAAGCTTATCAACATCTATTTGTTTCCATTCATCACGATATGACTTCAATGCGTCATATGCTTTTTGCTGAACTTCAAGAGCTGAAAGTTCTTTTTCATCTGACATAGTTAGCAATCCTCAATTAAATGAAAAGTATATCATCATTAGAAAATTTGTTCACAACAACCCTAAAAATTAACTTCCTCCAACCATAATCAATAACACTTGTAACAACTGACCTAATGGTACTTGAATCACCACAATGCCAAAAGCATCAAGTACCGGTACAATTATCCAATTATAGAGAATGATAAGAGTAATCGCAAACCCCAAAGCATTACGCCAAGTTAAACCTTTTTTGATTTCCTCTCTATTAGTCTCATTCGTTTCTTTGTTTTTTTCAATTGTACTATCAACTTCTTTTTCTTGTTTCTTCTGGAAAAAAGATAATCCAGTTTTAATAAGCTCTAGTATTGTGGTAATCATTCCTTTATTCCTACACAGTACTGATAGAATTGCTTACCCTTCTGACTAATCATATGAGTACCAAATAGTACTACCTCAAATTTAACTCCTTCATATTCCCAAGATAAAATATCACCAATGTTCCATTGACCTTGACGGTACTGGAACACGATGTTCATATATTGCTTAATATTTGGATCAATATCTTTTAGTTTTTTCTTTAGTTTCTTATTTTGCAAGTACATTGCAACATCAAAATTATATGAGTTTGCAAAAGGTGCAATTCCATCAAGTTTTATTTTACTTACATTTTCACCATAATGATGTTCTTCAATATGCATATTATCCCCTCTTCACTGAAAAATGACCTTGTATATCTGAAATGATTAGACGTATGCCCTTCTCTGCTTCAGAATAGAAGTCATAAATTATTTTTCGTTTCTTAGATTCATGAAGTCCAATTACACGCTTTGTATTTCTTTTAGTATCTTTCTTAGTAGTATCAATTAATCGTTTCTTACCACCAGATGTAACAACTTTAAATTTATTATTTTTAATACTACTGCGTAACTGAGAAATGTTCCCTTCTTTAGTCAATCGTGCAGCAGATGTATTAACAAATTTATCAATTACTTTAGGTTCTACTATAATATCGTATAGATACTCATTCTGGTTTTGAAGTACTCCAATATAACATGAAACCCCTGCCCTACTCTTTTTAAACCAAGACCGTAAAGCGTTTCTTGTGAAAGGCACAGAACCTCTATCAATAGAGGCATTTAAATCAGTTTGCATCTTAACAGCTAATTCACGAGTCTTTGTGATCAATTCGTTTTGGAAATCACTACCAAGTTTCTTTCCTTCTTTATTAATATATATCTTTGACTGCTTTAAACCAGTTACTTTACTTTTTATTTTAATCATTAAACGCCTCCATATTATTTAGTAATTTCCAATATACTAGACACAATCCCTTTTAAACGCTTTTTCTCTGAATAAGAAGGTGCACGCAATTTATTAAGTACTGCCTTATTGATGCAATTACCATCAAGTATATGATGCATAATCATAATGGATTCAACTAATAATGTTTCTTTCATTGTAGGAAAACACCAAAGAATAGTTTTTGTGTACTCTTCACCATTTGCAATTTTATCATTAACAGTTTTACTACTACTTGTATAATCTCGCCATCCATTCTCTTTTGAATCAATTGTTAGGTTTTTTATATCCTTTACACCTTTCCATAATTGCTTTGAGCCAATATAGATCTCGTCACTTTTTGTAAAGTAAAACATATAAACATAGCCGCAATGACTACCATCAAGCATATCTTCTTCACACCAATCTGGTGAATATTGCCATTCCTTTGACATTTAAATCTCCATAAATATTTCCATATAACATTTAGCTATAGGAATATTTATGGATTTAAAGGAAAGATTAATTAGATATGAAGGTACTAAAGAGTACCAAAGAATGTTGGGATATTTTAGAAATGATAAATTCTATCCCTATAAAGATTCACTTGGTTACTTAACTATTGGTTATGGACACTTAGTACAGAAGGGTGAAGACTTCACCAATGGAATCACGGCAATTGATGCAGATATATTACTTGCACATGATATTGAGAAAGCAAAGAATCAATTAAAGACACTCAATCTTGGAGTACTACCACGCGATATTGAAGATTATCTAGTGATAATGTTATTTCAACTTGGTCTTAGTGGAGTACTGAAGTTTAAAAAACTACTTGCATCTGCAAAGGCACATGACCGTACTGGTATTCGTCGTGAGTCAGTAGATTCTCTATGGTATCGTCAAACACCAAATCGCATTAAAGATATGAACAATCAATTACAATAAAAAGGGGGCATTATGCCCCCTTATTATTTAATAGTGTTTTAATCTCTCTAATGTCTAGTTTAACGTCGGTAAGTACTTCACGAATTTCTTTAATTTCTTCAACATCATCACGTAACTCGCTGATACGCATTTCTGCTGTACTTACTTTGGATTCAAGTTGCTCAATACGAGTAAACATCATTTTACGACGATCCATCCAAACCTTAAAGATATAACCCACACATGGTACTACAATTCCCGTAACAATCCATTCCATAGTATATCCTTATTATTATAATTACTATATTTATTTATAGTAACTATAATTAATACATATTTTCAATACATGGAATATTAAGTGATGTTAAGCGACTACCAGTAACTGAGTACCGTGAAGTCCATGTTGCGTTTGTACGCCCTTTTGCACAACGTACATAATTTCCACTCATCATTAATCCAGCCCACTTTAAGTAGTCCTGTGAACCAGATACAGTACTATCATATCCATAACGACCGAGCATGACAAAACGGTTTCCAATATCCTGATAACCCCAAGATGGATTATAGTTAAAACCCGTATATACAAAGGGACGTTTGGAAGTACTGAATGTACATTGTCCCGATGCATTAAAGAAATTCAAACCAGTACTTGGATTTGGTTGTGCTGCGGCAAAAACTGCAATCTGCATTGTTACTGATGCACTCTCATCATCGCCATTCTTATCACGACATGCCGTAATATTATTACCATCAAATTCTACTGTTATACCATCTGCTGACCAACGAGCAAAACAGATATAACGCGATCTATCAATACCTTCAAAAGTTGGCATAGTCCATGAACCATTAACAACAATTGTACCACGATAGATACAGTACCCAATTGATGATGTATTTGTTATTGCAAGAAAATTTGATGAGTCCTGAATGAATAAACCAGAATTTCCCGAAATTGATGATGGATAAATTTGCCATATTGCAGAATCAAAAGTTCTTGCCCTTCCCCAATTATCGGACCACCATGTATCCATAGTAATCTGTGATCCATTCTGTGTATAACCAGAAAACATACCAATTGTTGGTACTAAATTTGTACCACGAAATGTACGAAATACACAATCTTTTGGAAATACTACAATCTGCGATCCCGGAACATACCCATTAATATCATATGTATTATTGTCCCATTGTGTTGATAGTTGATTTGCAAAGGCGGGACATCTAAGCCCCGCTGTAATTTCCATCACTGGTCCACCATCATTTAAGTTTATATATAATCCACTTGGCATGTTACCATCTCCCTAGTCTAATCATTCCGCCGCCTGGTATATTTACTGTTACACCTAGATCATTTATTTCAACTACATTATTAGTACCATTGAATGCAAAGGAACCATTCTGTGCAGTTAAATTTCCACGCACTGTTACGTTATTGAATACACCAGTACCATCCTTGCTAATAAGCCATCCAGTATTACCAGTACTCCAATCATAGTTATTTGATGATATGAAGTTACCAATCTTAGCATTAGTAACAGTACCATCAACAATTTTTGCATCATTAATACTTGCATTTGCAATCTTAGCATTAGTAATAGCACCATCTGCGATATAAACTGAACCAATACTACCTTGCTGAATCATGGCAGTTTTAATAAATGTCTTTCCATTAACAACACTAAATGGTGGAGTATCACCAGCAGTTGCAGTATCTGAACCAGAGATAATAAACTTGTTTGCTGCAAAGTACACTGCGGATGATTTCTCAGTACCATCAGTTGCTAGTAGTCTAAAACCAGCAACCTCACCACCTGCTTTAACAGATAATGTATATGATGCATTCACACTACTCTTATCGGCTTTAGTTGTCATTTGCTGATTAACTGTTGCAATATTACCATCAACTTCAGATTTTAATTGTGTAATCTTTTGAGTTTGAGCAGTATCATTATCAACAATAGTTTGATTCATCTCAGTGATTTTTGCATTAATATCATTGTCAATTTGATTTTGTAGTACTGTAATTTGTGTATTAGTATATTGAGTACTTTCGTTGACGGCACTACTAAGTGTATCATCAAGACGTTTATCAAGATCTAATATACTATTAATTTCATCTGCATCATCTTTTGTAAAGACATACTTGGAGTTAATATCAATATCAATTTCTTCTGAGTATTGAATATTATCCATACCAAATGCATCAAAAAGACCAACTTTAACTTTATAACTACCATCCTGTACATTGGGTACTGAATCAAACTCTGGCTTATTACTTACATATGATTGAGTACTAATATCGGTTGAAAGAATAATACTTGCACCCGCGTAATCTGGTTCAGTTGATTCAATCCAGTTAACAAATAAATTACCAAAACCACCCGAAATACGGACACCTTCAACTAGACCACATTGTTTATTCTCAACAGTTATTTTTACTTCTGGTGAAAATGTTCCAGCATTGAATCCCTGTGCAGTAATACCAATAGTTGGTTTACGTATGCGTAAATTGTTTAGCTCAAATGTAAAATTAAATCCATCTTCTTTAGTATAGTAAGTTGCCTTTAAAGTACTACCATCATAAATCTTAACAACGTAATATTTAAAATAGTTTGAAAATGATAGATTATTAACCTTAATATTACTTTGGTTATCCCATTGTAAATTGAAATCTAATGCAGTTGTTTCATATAAACCAGTTGTTGCATTAGTTAGTTTTAAACCAGTAATTGCTGGTAGAGCAAAGTTAAACTCTGGTGTTATATTACCAAGTACTGCCTTAACTGATACACCACCAATTATATTAAATGCCGATACACCAAAATCATATTGATCCTACCCGCGAATAGTGGACACGCGACTAAGTGAGTAAACTCCCAGACAG